>JACCDT010908475.1_pt1 | contig 25380 bp, 43 predicted proteins | sample 7446291 | NCBI WGS metagenome assembly JACCDT01 (sample SAMN15323446, study PRJNA562643) | freshwater metagenome | isolation source: river surface water | place: USA:Blue River Watershed | collected 2017-08-17 | reverse complement strand
TACCATCACCCTGAATCACTCGAACGTGTGGGTCTAGCACCTTGTATCCCTTAGTGTTTGTCGTTCCGCCAAACCTGTCCCAAAGGATAGAAAGTATCTTAGGCAACACCACGCCGGGCGTGCCTGAGTCTGGCCGGATGACAAGTACACCATCACGATTCAGGACCATATCACGTAACTGTGTACCCCACAGGTCACTACACGCTTCCCAAATATTGAACGAGTCGGACACGCAGGCAACCATGCCAGTTGGATATTGTTCCAACATATTGCGGAACGCATCTACTTCATGTTCGCGGCCCCACGATGTGATTGTACTATGTTCCGATGCCGGTATACTAAAACCAGGCATATCAGCCCCATAGTATTTCCTTAGCATCATAATGGCCTGTAAAGTATCAGTACCACTAAAACTAAGCAAGTGAGCAGCACCACCAAGCCCAGCCTGTTCCACACAGCTTACACCACGAAACCCAAAGTCATGCACCTTGAAGTCAGGAGCGTCATCACCAGTGGTCGCAAGGTATCGGCTGATAATCTTACGCATCTCATGGCTCTGTGTCGCCACAGTACATGGATACCAAACGTGAGTTAGGATAGTTTCAATATCATTGGTCAACCAACCACATTCCTCGTCCGTATTCTCCACAGTCATCAACACGTTCGACACAGGCACCACACTACCCTCAGCCACAGCCTTAATCTCAACAGGCAGATGACCACCATGCTTACGCACAATATGCTCCCAGCCCGCCCTATTGAAGCCGCCGCCCAAATGAGCGTTGATTAGGTGTTCCGCCTCGTCCACCATATCCATCGTGACGCGAACACCAGTAAGATGCTCCTTCAAGATGTATTGCAGGCCGAAGAATACTGTCTCATCCCACTTCGCCCCATTACGACTCTCGAAGTATGCATACACACGCTGAGTATCTTTAGGATATTGCTTGTAGTGAGTACACTTATAGCTATCAGTCAACATAATAGTGTTGTTCATTTACCAATTCCTTATTGCTAGTGCTAGTTTCGACCTGATTGGGCCAGTTTGTCTCAAATATGATTGATTTTTCCAATAACCAATAAGGCAATAATGTATACAGTCCATTATATTTTTATTGAGCGGAAACCTACTGTTTTCCATTGCCCATTCCCAAGCAAAACCTTCGTCGTCTATGAGGTCATTAAATGAGTTGTGATACCTATTAGAGATGTAGTTTTTATTATTGAAAAATATATGTAATGATTCTGGATGTACTATATGACCAATCTCATGCAAAGTACCCCAATAATTACATTCTGTATTGACATCTCCTATGTACAATTCACGCAAATGAGGCCATGTTGAATGGTCGAGCCAATCCTCTCCAAATTTTCCATCATAACCATAATATAAAGGCTTTTGCCACATGCCATACTTAGCACACAACTCGTCAATATGGACCTTGAATTCAATAGCACCATCGCAAATCATTATAGTCCATTCCTTTCTAATACATCTGCGATAGAAAGCATCTGCTTCTTAAACTTTGTAGGATTTTCATGGTATGTCACAACCTTACGACGACGCACCTTATTCTTATCATATTGAGTAATACCCATTTCCCGCAAAGCCAGTGGAATATTACCATGACGCACTTCATTCAACGACATTAACCTATCATGATATTTTGTTGGTATTAAATCCCACTCATATCTATCGTCTGTATCTTCCATAAAACCACGTATAACACCACCAGCAAAACATACCATACACTTTTTACTATATCGGTCTACAGTATGCCACTGAGACATATTAATCTCCACATTTGGAGACTGTTCTGCTAACTCTAAATCCTTAACCGCAATACGAATCAGGGCGCTCAACTTATTAGGTAGCTTCTTATGCTTCGGTCTCATTATTTCACCTCAATGGTCAGAGTGTCAGCTACACGCACAAATAGTTCTTTATCCCAATTATGGGAACCACTCACAGCATTCAGCGTGTTATCATCGGCAAGCTGAATCAGCATACGCTTAGGTCCAAAGCTATTGATGGCAAAAAACCTATATCCAACATATGACTTATCGAGAGGCTCAAATATCCCATCTTGGCCCAGTACTTCATTATATGTAAATGTTGCCAACCTTGGATGATTGTTACCTCTAGTTACTTTAATTCCCACCTTGTGCCTCCCCGAAAAAGTAGTTGAATACAAATATAACTAGAAATGCGATAGATATCGCAACGTATGGTTCGATGAACATCATAACCTAAGAGCCTTTCGTTCTTCTGGTGTAAGCTTCGCAATCGCCTGCTCGCGCAGCAGGGCTTTGTCCCGCTCTATTTGTTCTTGTCTTTCTCGATACGCATCTAGCTTTTTATGTTCTGTCCACCATCGCTCTAGCTCTAGATTGGGCATCGGAAATCCCTTGGCCTCTAGTAGCTTACAGGCAGAACAGAGCAACCTTGTTAGTTGATGATTTTCTGCTGAATAATCTTCATCAGGTCCGCGACATGGCATTTTGTAGCTCCTTAATAAGTTCTGGAATATCTTCCTCGTTAATATCGAGGCACATACCCTTATAGATTAGTTCAATAGTACGAGTAGTTACGACTTTCTCGCGGACGGTGACGAACTTCGTTGGCTTGAATGTTTGTGGCACATATTCTTCCTTACGCACTGGATATCTCCACTGAACATTACGAGCAAAGTCCCAACCGCCAGACTTCCACTCTACTTTATCTGAGGTTAATACCTTAGCTGCGGCCCACTTTTGATTGGGGCCTAGATACCTAGCTTGAATCTTAGTATCAACTGGCGGCAATGGGTCGTGTTTGCTCATTTCTACACCTTATCAATAATAGAGGTTGGACACACAATCTTATCGCCACGGAAGCGACCAGCAGCAGCGTCGAGCTTGATTGTAACCTTGGTACGCCGACGACCAGTAACGGTAGCCTCAGTACCAATCAGATACTTAGGATTCGCCTCCTTGTTGAATCGCACACGGTCGCCAATCTGAAACTCATAGACAGACTTGCTCTGTGGACGCTGTACAACAGGTGGCATAAACGATTGGGTAGGCTTGCCAAGCATAGCCTTACGCAGATTAATCGCCGCCATCATCATATCAAGCTGACCATCCAGCTCGCCAGACGTAATTTTAGATACCATAGTCGTATCGGGATTCGTTACTGTTGACATTTGTTTCGCCTTAATTGCTAGAGGGTGTGTTGTCTGTGATTCTGGATATGCTTTCATATATTCGTTAAGTCTACTATACATAATCTTTTCCTCATGCTCGCTCATTGGAAATCTAGAGTTCTTCATAGCCCACTCCCATGCCACGCATTCGACCTCAACTATTTTGGCTGTATTTACAGAAAATGGATGTGGGAAAATCTCTTTGTCAAGCGCGATACCTCTTGGGTCCACACAGTGACCAATTTCATGTAGTGCCGTCCAATATGCGCCCTCGGTGTCAGTGTTGGGCCAGATACCAATATTGCGAAACTTAACCTCTGCCCATCCTTCTGGACTATCATTAACTTTGTGTATTTCAGTTACATTCTCGCGGCTTACATCATACTTGGCTAATAGCTCTTGGATATGTTCCTCAAATTCTGTGACTTGGCAAATCATGGCTAATTTCTTACCTTAATGTTAATTTCCGCTTTGCTCAACTTGTATGAATACTTATCAGACTTCCATCCATCTAGTGGAATATCTTCTGAATTACCAGCATAGATACCATCGGTATACACTACTAATAGCCCAAAAGGAGCGGCCATACCAATAGGTCTTGTAACGACCAAGTTCCACCTATCATTAAGTGTCCCATACTCATAGACATCATAGACGCCGACATTATCCATCATCTGCGAGAAGGTAAGGTTCTTCTCGACCGTCGCCACTTCTGTCTTATTTGTTTCAATTTGCATTTCAATTACCTTTCAATTAGGTTATTTGTACAATTCAATTTGCTCGTTAAGCACTATTAAGGCTGTATCTATACTGTCGCTAATCTCTAATTCACCCCTTTTAATCAGTGACTCTAGCACCCTTTTCGCCCTCTCGAACCCTTCCTTTTCATAGCCCCTCACGACATCAATTTCCCTATTAGTGGGCTGTTGCTTTTTGGCGAATGTATTTACAGGAGTGCCTGTTTTTACGTCTTTTTGGCGTGTAGTAGCTATGAGCTGTTCACGACAGTATCTATGACTATATGCCTCATAATCATCCAATACTTCTCCACATATAGTACATATACCATCAGACCGGAATGCCATGACTAAAACTCCAAGTAGACCTGCGGTTCGCACAATAAGGAAACAATCGAAATGGAGAAAGTATTTTTCGCCTTCGTTTGTATTCTCTTATGAGTGATTGTTGTGGTGGGTCAATCGTTCGATGGTGTATTGTAGCAGAAAAAATGGTCTAGGTCAACTACACATCGCAAAATCCTTCAAGAATTCGTGCGGCCTCAGCGAAAAGTTCATCAAGCTCGTCGGTTTCCATAAAAGACCTCACCTTTCATTATACCACGGAAACCTGGTCTTGTCAAGCGGATTTTTCTGGTTGACTGGGGCGACAGTATATGGTACAATCGGCGTCTCAGGAAAACAATCCCGGTTGGACGCAACGGCCTCTTGGTCTATTTTCGACCAACCACCCATTCGGGGGCTTGAAATTTCAATTTTTCAGTGTATTATTTCTAATAGGAAATCTAACGAAATCCCGAAGAAAGAAACTTGGCCTAGTAGAGAATCTAAAGTAGGGGCGAGCCGCTGTGGAGTGGAAGCCTATTACTCGCTACGCTCGTTACAAGTAGAGAGAAAAGAACATTGTAAGAAATGTAGCGGCGACGTATCCTACTCACTCAAACGAGTAGAAACGTTATAAAGGCCCTCTCGGAAAAGTAGTAGAAATCCTACCGCTAGAAATTAGAAACGTCACAATATGTACTTATTTTCGCTTGCTGTGCTAATCTAGGCAACCAACGAACATTAGGAGAGACAATTGAGTAAGATAAGAAAGACTATGATGTTGATTTGTACTACTGGTATTGTAGTGAGCGGCCTATTGGCTGTAAGCAGCTTTGTTAGTAGTGGGTTATATGTAGACAAAACTTGGTATGGTATCATAGGAGTCGTCACACAAACCCTGTTCCTAATTTCACTGGACCGCAAGGAATAATCGCCACTTTCGCCGCCACACTCTTTTTCTGCTTCTTGTAAAAATTCTTCGTCGGACCCCTTGACTTTGGCGAGATTTCGTGTATAATAACTGTACAAGAGAACGAGACGCGGGCTATATGACTAACTGGGGTTGGCGCTTCGCTTGCACCGAAGATTTGAAGGGTTCGATTCCCTTATGGTCCACTTAGATGTTTGAAAATTCGGTAAGAAATGGGGAAGCCGGTTAGCTGCCGTAATGCTTCCCAAGTCCATTTTCGTAAGTTCTCTTAGCCGAAAGCATAGAAACTTAATACTGGCCAGTAGCGGAGATGGGCGCTTTTTTAGAGATTTTTACATTGTTTCTCTATGGAATGGTGTATAATAGGATATGGTTAAAGAATGTACATTATGTAAAACCGTTCAGAACGTAGGAGCTTTTTGTAAAAGTTCTAAGTCGCCAGATGGGTTTCATAGTGTCTGTAAGAATTGTGATAGATTAGCGAAGCAAGCGTATTATCAGAAATACAAAAAACAAATCAATCAGAAACAGAACGTTAAGCGTGCTGAGCAATTAGCATGGTTTAGAAGTTTGAAAGCTGGTTTAAAATGTATACGTTGTGGCTTTGATAATCCCGCTGCATTAGATTTTCATCACAGAGATGCATCACAAAAGTTGTTCACTATTAGTGGTAGAGTTAGAAGTACTAGTAGAGAGAACATTATAAAAGAGATTGCAAAATGTGATGTGTTGTGTTCCAATTGTCATCGTATAGAACATTATGATGAAGTTGGTTTACATACGTAGGGCAATGGTTGCCGGGCTGTCTCCAAAACAGCGGGACTGGGTTCGATTCCTAGTACGTATGCTTGTATGTCCTGTCTAGTGGATTCTAGACTTTGGCCTTCTAAGCCGAAAGAAGGGGTTCGATTCCTCTACGGGATACTGCCTGCTAAGCAAGAGTTACTACCTCAAGTAGTATGGTAGCGTGGGACAGCGACTCGTAAGGGGTTAACGAGTATAAATAAAAGCCTCGATATGGCCCATTCGTCTACGAGTTAGGATAACTGCCTTTCAAGCAGTTGAACAGAGTGCGACTCTCTGATGGGCTACTTGTACAACAGGTTGTATGGTTCCTGAGCTGTGCAGAACACAGTGATTATCATACTTATGCGGCTGCATTCAGCAATGGGTGTGGCCGCTCCAACGGATAGTAGCCTATTGGTTAGGCACTTGTTTTGGGAACAAGACCATGTAGGTTCGATTCCTATCTATCCGACTTGTTTGCCGACTTAGACCAATGGTAGAGTCAAGACACTTAAAACGTCTGTAGCGTGGGTTCAACCCCCACAGTCGGTACTGTTAGTTATGCCGAGGTAGTCCAATTGGCAGGAGACGCATCGCTTAGAACGATGACAGTGTGGGTTCAAATCCCTCCCTCGGTACTTGACGCAGCGCGTTTTTTCGTGTATAATAGACCTACAAGGATGACGGAGCGGTGAGACGCTCGACGCAAAAGTTCTCTCGGTTTATCGCTGTACCTCAACCCTAGGAAACAGCGAATTATATCAGGTTTCCAAGGCGGGACGAGGTTTTCATAAGACCTTCGGCGTTTGAGGTTCGAGTCCTCCATCTGATACTGAGTGGTCAGCTTCCCAATGACAGTTTCTACATAGTTGTATGAGGTTGCTTGGGTCGTTGATAACTGAGATTGGTGTCTCATTGGTAAATTCTGAAACTGACTTAATATGACAGATTTCAGTAAATTTGTTATATGAACACCTAGCACATTGAGTTATATAGTCAGGATTAGCCTTTCTATATGATGAACGTGACTGTGAACGGATTCTAGAATGTACTTGATATGTTGGTAGTTTTTTACGCATGTCACCCAAAGTGACTGTAGACCAATCAACGTAGTTAAAGTTACAATCTAGACAAGTTGTTGGTGCCCGTCCCCCTAATCCGGTTTGGACACCACACTTTTTACAGAACTTTGGTTGTTTAGTACGCTTTGGCTGCTTATTGTTTACTTTAGCGGCACATGATGCTGAACAGAATTTTGGATTTCTAGTTGGTCTTTGACAATTTAAGCATGGGTGTTCTTTATACATAATGGTTTCTCCAGTATGAGTTGAAACTGAGTCTTATGTATTATACACCAAAACGTTATTTAACGCGGAGTGGAGAAGTCTAGCCGTTCTCGCTTGTTTCATATGCAAGAAATCGCAGGTGCGAATCCTGCCTCCGCTACTGAGCCTAACGGCTCACAAACTGGGGTTATGGTTAGCGCCGTAACTTAAATGATGGAGCTTTGTCTCCACGCCCGAATTACTACGATGGATAGGATGCTGGTATCCTAGAAAAGCTCTGAACTTTTTTCTCAGACGTTCGATTCGTCTCATCGTAGCTTTTAGAGTCGTTTGGTGTATAATATTGTATGAAAAACTGCAATAGATGCCACCAAGACAAGGATGAATCAGAGTTTGATAAGTCGTCTAAACGATATGATGGCTTGCAAACTTTTTGTCGTTCTTGTAAGAAACAATGGGATGCTGCTTATTATCAAGCTAATAAGACTAAGTGTTTAGCCCGCACTCAAACGAGTAAGACTAAGCGATTAGAATGGTTGGCAGAGTATAAAGCAACTCTCAAATGTAAAGAGTGTGGTGAATCTCACGTATCATGTTTAGATTTTCATCACAGAGATAAAGATACTAAAGTCGAAAGTATTGCTAATCTAATACAACGAGCTAGTGTTGAAAGGATTCAGAAAGAGATAGATAAGTGTGATGTATTGTGTGCTAACTGCCATCGTAAATTACACTATCAAGAGAAACATGGGACTATAGCCTAATGGTTAAGGCGCGACTCTTATAAGGCCGTGATGTAGGTTCGATTCCTACTAGTCCTACTTGATGATATGAGGTGCCAGTGAGTACACGTATAGTGGAAAGCTGGGGACTACCCTCACTAGGGAGTGTAGAGCGGCCCATCAGGTTGCTACTAGCTCACGCTTTAGTCGGCACCTAGTCAAAGTATCGTCAAAAGCACTGGGGTACGCTTAGAACCAGTATAAAAAAAGAGCAAATTCGGGCTTATAGCACAATGGCGAGTGCCACTGTCTTGTAAACAGTAGACTCCAGTTCGATTCTGGATTAGCCCTCTTGGTGGTGTTAAGAACGTGGAGTAAATAATTTTTACGAGAGCGGTTTAAGACACACCAAATGGAAGGTAAAATCGGCTGGGCCGGTGGCAGTCTTGAAAACTGAACGTACTTGAAAAACAGTATCGCGTTCGATTCGTGTGCCTTCCGCTGGTTAGATGGTTAGGCTACGCCGAAAAAGTAGCCAATGGGAGATATTGCACTGGGATGCTGTTGTGTCTGTAAAACACAAGTCTCTGACTAGATAGGTTCGATTCCTATATTTCCCACTTGATAGTAGAATACGGGATTCTCAGCGCTGATAGCTACTATCATTTATTCCAGGATGCTATGTTGGTATGGCAGTTTGACTTTGAATCAAACGTTCGTAGGTTCGATTCCTACTTCTGGAACTGTACCCAAACTTGCAAGTCGGATAGTGTCATGAACTATCTGGGGTACGACCAATACGTGGCGACCTATAAGAACATGGTCACAAGTGGTAGCGTGCTCGCTGCCCGCCGCTCCATACATGGGCGGTCAAGAGAGTACTCAAGGGCTATACCTTAACAGCCGCCGCCCACCATACAATATGGGGTCCGTAAAGAATATCGGTCAGTGGCCGAGGTCTCCTCCATACAAAGAGTTTGGTTCAGCAGAACCTAGCGCCTTATTCATAGTTTGGCGTAAACTCAGACCCCACAAGCGTAAGCATTGGCTTGTTGGGGTTTTTCTATTGATTTAAGAACTCTTTCAGTGGTATTGTTTTTATGAGCGGAATGTGGTCTACAGCAAATTCTCCTGCGTGATGTAGTCTGTGACAATTAGCGCAAAGAATAATACATTTGCCGATTTCATCTATTAGTTTTTGTGTCAACTTTCTATATTCACAGATGGTAAAGTCTTTTCCAGACACATGATGAAAGTCTAGACATTTCTCCTTTTTAATGCCACAGGCGGCACAGCCAGCCTCTTTGATTTTAGCAATATATTGTTCCCAAGACCATGTGCCCTTCTTTTTTCTATAATACTGTAGATTATATTCAATGCGGCACTTCTTACATCGGTTATCATAACCTCTCTTAAGTCTAGCGTCTGCATAGAAGTGGCTGGGCGGTAATACTTTCTGGCATATTTTGCATTCTAACATAGTAGTCTCCTTTCTACTATAGAATACACCAAATACGCTTAATTTCGCTTGTCTTATTTTTTTCGTAGACTTAACGCCCACCCACCTTTTCTCTCTCCCTCTATCTTCGCTTGTCGTACACAGCCCCAGACTTACGCTTGCTGTGGCTATCCCGGCGACCAGACTACATTAGCTTGTCCACAGAAAAACCCAGACTTACAAATATACGCTTGCTGTGCCCATCTACGCCAACTGGGGACGTTGGGTAATCCATAATTGTACTTGGCCCATCACCTAAGTCCTTATTCGTCACAACCTATTATACCACAAGGAGTTACGTAGGTCAAGCGTAAGCTGTTGGTAGATAGGGAGTTAGGAGTTTGGCACAGAACGTGCCCCCCGCCCAGGTCGCAAACCTATACGCGACAAGGGTTTAAGAAAGAAGGGAGTTTGTTTATACTGGCTTCGCTCCCATGCCAGCATGTACTAATCTTTAGTCATTTGCCAGATTATCCATCCTACGATAGCACAGGCCATTAGTTGCCCTGCTATCGCCATGCTAACCATTGACCACCCATTGCAAAGCGGCCAGCAAATCGGCAGGTTTTGCGATGTCAACATTTTTTGGGGTCTTAACACCGTGGGGAGCATAGAAATAGAGACCGTAATCTTTCTCTCTGTGCGTTCCCTTATAGACATGCAAGGTGCGACCACCGTGTTGAATGTCTAGGCCATAACTATCCCCAAACGAAAATGGTTCGACATGGCTAGGGTCAGCATCAACTGGCTTAATATAGCCAATCAGAGTGTTACCATTCCGAACAACCGTCCTACCCTCATTCCGCCAACCACATTCAATAGCTGATGCCGCAATTGTCTTAGGCAAATGAGCGGTATTGACTACACTACACGGTAGCTCTGTAACCTCAGACATTCGCGGTTTGAGAAACGAGCGTACAGCCTCAGCATCCAAGTCAAACCCAGTGCCATAGCCAACATCTTCAAAATAGACAGTGCGAAACTCGCCGGGATGACTACCACCCGAATACTTAAAACGTAGAACCTTACCCATTATGATACAACTCCGTTGTTTTGTGTGAAGAAAAAAGAGAGGCGACACCGAGCATTATACCCGATGCCGCCCCCTTTGTCAACTAGGCCGAAGCGGTTTCAGCAGCCTTTGCCGCCTTGCGAGCAGCCGACTTGGCAACCAGTGCCTCGCCTTCCGCCACGATGGTTTCGAGCGGCTTGCCACTCAGACGAGCAGCGAGTTCGCGGGCCTTGTCCACGTTCATACGTGGGGCACCCTTACCACCCGCAAACGTGGGGAGCGGAATCCCCTTGTCGGTGCGGTACTTCGTCATGCGAGCCTCGACCGAGCCCTTCGTCAGACCAGTCCGTTCGCAGACACCATTGACACCATCACCAGCCGCGTGAGCAGCATAGACTGCTTCAATGAACGCTTCCTGCCCAACCGGAGCACGCCGCGTCTTGACTTCACCCTTGCTGTTCGTGAACGTAATCGTTTCGTTAGCCATAATACCAAAATCTCCAAAAAACTTTCCTACTACTGTGGGCCGCGAGAACACCCCGCTGTCACCCTTTCCTTGTCTCTCATGCCACCATTATACCAGAACTTCGTTCCTAAGTCAAGTGGCTGGCTACCATTTTTCTTCCATATTCTGGGATGTTTCCAAGAATATCTCGCAGAGTGTACAGCAAGTTTTTCACCTTGCCATTCTGGACTTCGCAGAGGGACATAAGCAAATCCCGTTCCTCTTGGTTCAGTTCCAGCGTAACGAGATATTTCTTTTCACTGGGCGGAATAACTCGACCACGACCGCGTGAACGCATATCAATCTCCTCTTAGTTTTGCTTAGGTGAACCGGGGCAACGATAGCCCCCCGAATCACGCCGACTTGCTACCTTAGAATCAAGACCGCCTTGCTTCATGAATGCCGCATGAGCAGCCTGACGCCGTTGCAAACGCCGTGCCATTGCTTTTGGTTTCATTAGTTTCCTCGAATCTTGTGGAAGTTTTTATGCGTCCAAACCATTTTGTTGTCGGTCGCATTCTTGAATGCCAGTAGACGCCCCTCTTGTTGTGGGTGTGAGACTTGACCATCATAGATGACGACAAATTCTTTCCCACGAATCGTAATAACGTCAGTTATCATTATACCACACGTTCCTTTGTTTGTCAAGTGACTTTCTTAATCAGCCCATTTTCCATCGTGACTTCGGCATACCATTTGCGATTGGTATACGGACACGGCCCGACAACACAAAACTTGCCGTCAGACTTATACTCCTGCCCGAACATCGAAGTCTCAACATACCGCAGCGGTTTCCCGACCGCAGCCTTGAGTTCCTTCTTCGTTTTGTACGACGCTCCCATCATGTTCGGTTACCTCTGTTTTGTTGAGTTAGTTGCTTACTCGTATGGTCTAAGTATACCACAGAATTCTGCTAAGTCAAGCGGTTAGCAAAAATAGTCCTAAGTCCATGTGGCGTATAGGTTTACAACCTGGCCCGGCCCCCCGGTGTGCTTTGCAGCACACTTTTAGGGCTAACTATCCCATTCTTCCTCTTCATCTTCATATTCACAAAATGGGTCTAGTTTACTGTTAATCGCATCGAACCAATTTAGTGCCGCCTCTTTCATAATCGGCAACTGGGCACCCTCTTGTACAATTTCAGCGTGTGACCATGTTTCACCGACTGTAATTGAAATCAACTCAGGCTTATTGCGAAACCCACGTTGGTCACAATAGAAATAGGGCCACTTAATCCTATCCTCTGGAATATCAGTCTGTTGCGTCCACCCTTGCCGAGACAGTGCCTCAGCTACCGCTCTCATAGGATGATTCGCAACCACTAATTCTTGGATTGTATCATTCCAGACATACCATTTAGTTGGTCGCATATTCACACTCCCACGATAAATCGACGTTCATTTGATAGCGGGCTACTTGCTTCCCGTCTCTCCATTTAGTAATGACACCGCCATATGCTTTTGCCTTGCCGTCAGTCTTTTCCTCTGCTAGATAGACAGCAGTAGCAGCCTCACTAATAGACCCACCGACATAGACAACGTTATTCAGCCAGTGTCCGAGATAGACAGTCATTTTTTCTTCCCCCTGCCATAAGTGCCGACCCCATCCAATTTCTTCAATGCATCAGCCGCCTTACTGCCTTTAGGCTGAACACCATGCAGCAGCAGAGCGAAAGATTTACCATTAGATACGGCGAGACTATCATCATGGTCGATATCCAAACCCAACAGCTTAGCTTCATCTTCCGACATTACCACTAGGGCAGACTTAAATCCCTCAGTTGCAATCATCGAATCTTTCCAGCCACCATAGCTAGCGGTCAGGATGAAATTGTCGGGCAGGATACCATTATCTGCGGCCCACTTCCAAAACGGTAGAGACTTAGTATAAGCGTAGAAAATCACGTTCGGATTCTCATGAGCTACTAAAATCCATGCTTGAAAGTATGCTTTGGTTGCAAAATCACCGCCGACATGAATACGAATTACTTTCGCTTTCTTCGGCAGACTATCGGCAATCATCTTAGCGGCCAGCGGAATATTCGACGCAGCTACCTTGACAATTTCCGTATTATGCTTCCGACTATTGTAGACGTTAGTAAACAACGCCTCTTGACTAGCCGAAAAACATCGCCATTTAGTGTGCGGACCATCCACAACCTTACGCTTGCCATCCACAATCTCAACTTTGGACAAGCATTCTTTCGCATACGGGCAGGTATGCCCAGACAGTAGAGAAAACGTCCAGACTTGTCCGTTGACGTATTTCTCCAAAGCATCCAGTTTAGCATTTCCGCGAGAAAATTTGAGCTTCATTTGTTCCTCATTTGTTGGCTTGTCCCAACATTATAGCAGACTAAATTGAAAAGTCAAGCGGCAATTTCCGGTTTAGTAGCCTTTGACCCATCGCCCGTTTACGTAATTTGGGCAATCTAGGTAGCGAACCCTAGGAACCCCGTATTAGGGGGATGCCGCCGCCGCTTGATAGGTTGATTATACCACATCCAAGAGCCCTGTCAAGTGGCCCGACTAGAATATACACTTGCTGTGGTTATCACGGGCACCGGCTTTGTTTAGCTAATACAAGGCGGGTCTTACACTGTAAAGCTTGGCCTTGCTTTAAGGCGATAGCATCGAGTTGCCCGCGAGTATCATTATATCAAAAGGTAGCCATATGTCAATAGGTGGGGAATATTTGGACATGGCACGCCGCGTGGGGCCGTCCCTTGTCATAAACCTATACGTCACAATGCTTTTTGGCTTCCGTTGTCTCACTCATAATCTACTCTCCAATCTGTCTAGTCGAACAATGTTAATGAGGCCGCTGCCCTCGTACCTTACTGTACACGTTGGCTTATGCGTTGTTAATACATAAACCTTGTGCCCATTGTAGTAGAAATACTTATGGTAAGCCTGTGCCTCTGTTGGATATGTTGGTCGCGTGAGCATATCTCTCTCTTTGAATTGCTCGAAGCCTTTTGTTCTGGCTCCAAATTGTTGAAATGATAACCGGCAACTGTTCAAGTATACCGGCCTTTTGTGCTTTTGTCAAGAGCTTACGTTTTTGTAGGGAATGCTTGCGAGAGTAACGATTGGAACGCATGATATCTATTCCTGAATGAATTGACACTAGCTTCGGGCAAGTCCATGACTTGAACCTCCTCGGCATCATATCGCTCGTAAAGCTCTCGTAGTTGTTCGACCCTATCCATACGCATTGGATTAGCGTTATAGGGTTCGATTAGCATAGGGTCTGTCACTTTCGTCATTATACACGTTCCTTTAAGAAAAGTCAACACAGACTAGCCGACCATCGGCGGTCCAGCCTATATTTTTGTGGTGTAAATCGTAGAACACTCCAAACAAATCGAGTAGACTATGGTATAGAGCCATATAACCGGGTACATGCCAGATTTTGCCGGTTATTTGGAAATAATCCCATGACGCCGATATAGGGGTGAGCCATCCTTTATAACTAGCTTCCCAAGCCACGCCGACTATATCAACATGTTCAGTTAGGAAGCCCCAAGCTTTCTCACCATAGACAGACACAATGAATTTCTTACCGACTTTGGGTGCTAGTCCTGCCTTAGCAGCTAGCTTTTGTCGCTTGTATGCCTTATTGTAGTCCTGCCTGTCGAAGAAAAACTTGAAGCCCAGACTATCGTTAAGCTGCACATAATAGGCAGAATTGCCAGTTTGTGGCTTGTTCCGACTATCGTTAACATGCTTTTCAATTTGTTCTATCGTGAACATGATACTTTAGTGCGAGTGCTTGACTTGGGGTGACTACGCCCATTGTAACCAATCCGTCGAGATTGTCAACCCCTAGACGGATACGATTCCCCAAAATCAGCAGCTTTCGCTGTTCCGCACCATGATAGGATTGGAGCTTTGGGTACTTTCGGACAACTTGTGAAGTTTTCATAGTTTTTCGTCCGCAATTTTCTTGGCAATCCGCCGATAGTAGGGCGGGAGTTGTGCCAAATCATCTTCCCAATCTTTGAGATACGTTTCCCAACTATAGGAGACTAGTTCAGTGCCATCGAACGGAAGCAGACTGTTCCTAATAGCGAACCCATTTGCTGCCAGCTCACTTAAGAGAACTTTTTGACGACCCTCAGAAGAAAAATACGAAAATAAATTTCGTGGCAAGTCACCATACTTCGCGGCATGATGACCAATTTCATGGAGAGCAGTAAAGTATGCTTGCTCCGAGTTAATTTCAGACACATGCACTTCACGACTATCACCCTTGGCATAAGCCATAATAGTTAGGTCACGTCCACGTAATGGATGGTTGAAATAGTCAAATGGAGCATCATATTCGATACGAATCTTGTACTTAGCTGCTAGTTGAGCCACATGCTCACGTTCACGTTTGAATGCGTCAACAATCATCGTCCTTCCCCCTATGGTTGCTTGCGATGTTTCTAATATACCAAAAGCCACAAGAATTGCAACAGGGAAAGCGAGAAAATCTTCAAGTATTTTTTGGCACGTCGCGTGCCCCCGCCCATCTCCGTAAACCTATACGCCATAACACTTTACAGCTTAGGTTCTACGAAGATGCCGGGATGATACCCGTCGTGGTTAATTAGGGAATCTTGCACGTATTTAGCATCTAGGTCAGCATCATAGAATACGGTATCTATGAGATGATAGGTAGTGCCATGATACGGCGGCTCATTTTGGGGAGCGTATACATTCCAAGCTTTCTGTTTCATCTCACTCCCTATCTTGCCAGAGTTCACTATCTAGCCCAACCACATCTTTGGGGTCGTGGTCGCCTAGGTCATCCTCATCGAGTTCACAATCTGGACCAAATGGGCAATTGCCATCAGGGTCCAGCGGGCAACCACATCGCTCGCACCACTCTTCCCCATCTTCGTAATTCCGCCAAGTATTCTCTCTCATGTTATTCTCCTAAACCCCTTACACTCTCCGTGCCGCTAGGCACTTGTAGGCGTGGGTATATGACGCCTCGTTGTTCGGCATTTGCTGCCTACTGTGTAAGCAGACCCTAGCGGGACTCAAACCCGCATTTCCCGGTATGTCCATCCTACCATATCACCGATGGCTTAGCTATCGCCATAGCTACTTTCGCTATAGTAGCCTTTTGGGTCTAATATGTCAGATGGCCGGGTGTCCTAATCAATTGGACGATAGGGCCGTATTGTTTACGCAAGTCGGACTGGCCGATTGTACACAATCCGCTTGTCCTTTCGGTCAATCAAAATCGCTCCATTACCATGCACCTTCGCATGGGCCAGAGCGACACGCTGATTCGTGAACTCGGCAGGCTGAGCATAGGGCCGCTTGCCAGTGAACACCGAAACGACTTGATAACGAACAGTACGCATTTGAAACTCCTTGAAATGTTTTAGACAGAACGTATTATAACAGATTGTTTTTGGGTTGTCAAGAGGGTTTAAAACTGTTTTCTTATCTCTTGCAGGGCGTCAATCAGACCGTCGATATCCTCTTGCCGAATATGAACCCGGCGACCATAAATCACAAGATATGGTTGTGCTGGCTTGACACCCCCCGAAATGGGCCGATATTCTTTTCGTGGCTCAAGTTGTAGGTCAAGGGAACCATTAAAGTTTCGCATGTCTTTGTCCTTCGTTGTTCTGTATGTCACTTGCTTACATGTTCATTATAACAAAGTTTCTTGGCTTGTCAACTAGATTTTACGCTTGCTGTCGCTATCGCCCGCATCAGCTTTCATTGGCTGATACAAGCATTATACCACACATCAGCAAGAATACAACCACAAAAACCAGGAATTGCACAAAGATGCAAAATGAATTGTTTGGCACGCCGCGTGCCGCCGCCGCGCGTCGTAAACCTATACCTCATAAGGGCTTAGGTCGATACCCCACATGCTTCAAGGAATTTATCGCGGTCAAAGTTTTTATTATCTGCTTTACACATTGCAGCAAACTCGCCAGCGATTCGCTTACGCTCTGCGGTGTCAGTAATACTTTTGACAATAAAAGCAATGACTTTGAAATGCTTTGCAGTCATTTGACCTGTCCTGTTAAGTTAGGAGACTTACGCCCACCCTACACATAAATCACTGTGCCATTCTCACAGACAGACTACCTACCCATAGGGAATCGAACCCTTTTCAGCAGTCTGTTGGCCGGTATATTTAAAGCCTAATTTATATTGACATTTGCAACTGCCGTAGTGTAGAGCAGGCGGGAACCCCCTATTCTAGGAGACTTGCGACTAACCAGACTGCCTAGGTATATTGCCGGGAATCGAACCCGGTCTGCGGCTTCCGCTCGCAGTACTTGTCCAAAGTACAATACCAGTCTGATTAGACGCGAATCCCCTATTTGTTAGGCTTATCCCAACCATCGAACCAAGCTTTCTCACAGACTTTCCTATCATGGTCAGTCAAACCACCCAAACCCTCTAGACTATAAGGATTATCAATCCTCGCAATCCCTGCCTTTTGGGCAGATTGACCAGCACGGAAACTCGACCACGAACGACGCATTCTAACAGAAACCTTCATCTTACCTAAAACTCCGAAACTTCTTCATTTGAAACTTTGAACCAACTATCCGAGCCCCACCACCTTACCCACCTTACCCCGTTTCCAACTTGCGTTCCTAGCACGATTTTGCGACCAAGATAGGTTGCGAAGGTTGCGAATTGAAAGTCGATTTTGCTCATTTGTTCGTTCCTTGTACGTGCATTATAGCGAATCATTCGCCGCTGTCAATAGCCTATTTCTGATTTTCTTCGGGTTTGAACGACCAATCTTTCTTAGCCTGTTCCACGCCTGCGGCATAGTCCGCATTGGCCAAAGCGAAACGATTTACTTTGCCGTAGCATTGGTCATCGTAACCCTGATTGAAACTGGCCTTGGCTGCTTCTGCTTTAATGTCAAAGTTAATCATCGTTTTTCCTTTGTTCGTTTGTCCCTTGCTTCTCTCCTGATTATATCATCGGCGTTTAGCTTGTCAATCTCCAATCTGATTATATTTCAAGTTTGTGCCAAAAAACTTTTCCTACATTCACATAAAAATTTGTTGGTTTGGTGTATTATATACTATGGAACCAATAAGAATCTGTAAAAAATGTGGTAAAAACTCAGCCGAATCTGGTATAGAGAATTTTGCTAAAAATGGTAGGCATGGCCGCATTAATATATGTAAAGAGTGTTATAGAGAAAATATTAGGAGAAAAAGATATAATTTGCCGTTGCTTCCAGATACATACTCACCAATTAGGAAAAAGCATATACACTCGAATCCAAGGAAAAAACTATCAATCCCAGATATGTTGCAAAAATTTAAGATGGCCGGTTGTAAAATCTGCGGATATAACGAGCATTTATGTTGTATACATATTCACCATATCGACCCCGATACAAAAAATCCTAAACTTAAACAGAAAACAGGTGCAAAAAGATATATGTATAGGGAAGATTGGGAAAAAGAGCTTAAAAAGTGTGTTCCCTTATGTGCTATGTGTCACTGCAAATTACATGCCGGAATTATTTCTTTGTAGTTTGGCACGATATTATTTTTGGCACGGCATTATATTTCCCTAAGTCTATGTCGCGTATAGGTTTACGGCCTGGTCGCGGCGGGCCGGGTTGCCCAGTTTACCTAGGTTACCACGCCATAGCTCTTTAGCGTATCCTCGTAGCTTTTGTTATATTCTGCAAGTTCCCCACGCTTCTCAAGCTCTATCATTGCCTTAACTTCCATGTAGGCCGAGCGTTGCCCAAAGATAATTTGCCTATCTTTGTCGCTCAGATTGCTCTTTAATTGAGCATTACAATCGGCAATATTTAAGCGAAGAAATTTTATAAGATTTTCCATTTTATAGGTTCTGAACCAGTGCCTTTTCTAGTGCTTTGGATACGGCGGTCGCAATGTCACCAGCTACGTCACCCCCATACAGGTGGTCATATTGGTGAAACATTTCTTGCCACAAGTGCGAAGTGGCTTCGCCAATCGTTTCCGCATCGTCGCGGAGCAAGTCAACAGCAGTTCCGCGAAAATCATTCAGAAAACCATCTTGGGCACCTTGCCCGCTGGTGGTGCTAATCTTGTGGAACAGAAAACCGTGAAAGAGGAACGGGGCACCAATCTTCAAATCTTCAAAGTCAGCTTTCATGTGATTTTCCTTTAAACGTTGAACTCGCCAGTGTATTCATTGTACACTATACCGAGCGTTTGTACAATAGCAGCTAAATCTTCAGTGCGAATATATTCGCCGGCCTCACCGTTTGCTGGCTGAATATCGTCGCCGAAATAAGGTTTGCACACAACCCTGTACTGTACAAGCTTATTCAGTTGGTCGATTAGTCGCATTTGATTGAACATGCTTTCTCTCCTGTGCCTTGATTCTACATACTATATCGGCATATTGCAATAGCGAAACCGATATTTTCTCAAAATACTTTTCTTGCTGTTTGGCACACCATTATATTTGGCACACCATTAGAATAGCCCTAAACCCTTATCGCGTATAGGTTTACGTCGATTTCGCGGCGGGCCGCCTTGCCCATTTTACCTATACCACCCAGGTCTCGCAAGCAGCATAGCTAGCCCAATCCCCACAAATATCGCAGATACCTCAGATACCACAGTTAGCACAAGTTCGGTATACATCCTAGGTTCCCTGTTCTACGAGTTCAATCTCATCTTGCCCAAACCACTCAGCACCCAGATTGGCGAACCCATCTTCTCCAATCAGCACAAAATACTCACCCTTCCCATTCCCATGAGTAATAGTGCCCCGCCCAAGAGGGGTATCCACCACATTACCACGCTCAAACATTGTGCTATGCCTGCCTGCCCTGTGGGCGTATAGGAGGGTAGGTTGGGTAGGCCATTCAGTCTAGGTAATCTAGCTAATCTCATACGAGATGCCAGTAGGCCCACCCTATCCTATCTATTCATCCCATCTACCGTCATCTTCCCATCCACTGTCGAGGTCGCTGTCCTCCCACCCATCCTCATCCTCGTCGATGATGTCATCATCCTCATCATCCCAGCTATCCTGCTCCATCTCAAGCTGCGCATCTTCCCACGCCTCTTGATTACCCCGTTCCTCAAGGTCATTCTCATAGGGCTCAAAGTCGCTACTGTACATGTACATGATATAGCTCCGTGTGTGTGTGTGTGTGTGTGTGTGTGTGTGTGTGTGTGTGTACCCTATCGGGCTTACATTGTCAAGCCCAGTTCCATCATATCACTGGCCCGATTTGCAGCCTCAAGCTCGTCATACCATGCGTTTTGTTCGGCTTGCAAGTCAAGCTCAAAGTTGAGCTGTTCACGCTCAAGCTCAAAGTTGAAGCCCATCGCCGCAAATTCGTGCAGGGGGATGAAGGGAAGATTGTTCACACATTCGCCCGAGATGCACATGGCACGCGAAGGAATCTCACAGATGGCCTCGAAGCATTCGGTAAAGGTGGGGATGCGGCTCATTTTCTTATCTCCGTGAATGTTGTTCGTGTTCGTCATGCCCCGATTGTAGGCCAAGGAGCCTGAGTTGTCAATAGCCGATTGAGAAAATTCTTTCGCTTTTTTCCGGCGTAGTATCCGCGAAGATATGCGAACGTATCACTCAGATTGTCCCACCCCTCGAATGGTTGGGCAACGAATCCATTGATACCATCGTCGGAACCGATACGATATGCTAGGTTGTTCATCTCTTATCCCCTTGGTTGTTCTATGTAGTATATCGTCCTAGTTAGCTATGTCAATCACTATTTCTTTGGATTGCACACATACGCAAAATATTCTTTGGCACGCAATTATATTTGGCACGCTATTATATTGTCGTAACCCCTTATCAGATATAGAGTTACAGCCTGGTCGCGGGCCATCGTCGCCCTAAACCTATACGCGACAAGATGTTGCGTTTACATACCCCCCTTTTTTTGTTTTCCTACTGATGGCAGGGGGATTGGCATAAAAGGCGCGGTCCTTCACTCATAGCACGTCCCCACTTCCCAAATATAACAAGCCTACATTAGCTGTTCCAAAATCTACCGCCCTCTTTTTCAAAATCCTTACATGAGTACATTGGCTGTGACGCCCCACTAGTCTTTGTTAATTTCAAGAAGTGTCAACTTCGAGAAATTGTGTATTATATAGTGAGAGTACTCAATTATAGCCATGAGCGGAGAGATAATATGCCAGTAGCCAAAAAGGGTAAAACAGGTAGAAAAAGCGACATAGATACTACAGCAGCACCTTTAGTTAGTGAAGCTGATGATATGGTCTTGAATAAGGGCGTACAGGTATTAACTAGTTCGGCTAATACTGGTACTATTTATGTAGGATATGGAGATACTATTACTGCCGATTCTGATGATGCTACTGATGGTTTTCCACTAGCGCCGGGCGCTGCTTTCTTTTTCCCATGTCGTCATCTTAGAGATGTTTGGGTTATTTCATCTACTGGTAGCTCTCAGAAAATCTGGTTCTTAGCACAATAAGGTACAAATAATGTCATTATATACGGCACCTCCAAGTAGTGGTGGTTCAAGTAGCGGTAGCGGTTTGGCTAGCGTTGGCCTAACTGTTTCTCCAGCCAGCGTTCTTACTGTATCAAACTCTCCGATTACAGTCCTGTCTGAAGATTCAAATATAAGCCTAGTAATGACTCCAGCGAGCGCCTCTGGTAATGGCTATATTACTTCCGGCGACTATACTACATTCGCCGCCGGTGTCCCAGCTTGGGACGTTATGAGAGTTCGCGGTACGACCCGCACATATTATGCTGCTACTGGTAATTCAGACACAGCTAGAGGTCAGATACTTATTGACGCTTTGGCTACACAACAAATTGGCGACATTTTCTATATTGGTAGCGGTGTATTCCAGCATACATCAAGTGTCGCGCCTCAATATTTAGCAACTGGTATCACTCTTATAGGTGTCAACAGATTTGCTACAATACTTCGTATGGACATTAACCCATCTACACAAGCCTTTATTGCTACTAGTGGATGTGTACTTAAGAATTTGATGATTGATACAACTGCTAGTGCTGGTGCTGGCCGTATAGCTCTTGGTATAATTGGCTATGGTACAGTAGAAGACGTAAATCTATATTCACAGCAAAGTCGTGCTTTGTCGATAGACTTTTCTACTTCTAACCAACCAACTACTTTTCTTAATAGGGTTCGTGCTACCGGCTCTCTATATACAGGCCGTAACAAAAACATCGAAATTTGGAATTCTAGCTTTGCTTGCAATACTAGCGCGAACCCTGAAGAAACTATTAGCCTAGGAAATAGCACTGTATTAAACTCATATTACAGTCGTTATATACAGCAGAATGCTGGTGTGCCAGTACTAAAACAAAGCAGCTCTGATACACCATTCACAGCCAATTTTTATGGCGATATTTTTGACCAAAGAGTTGGCGGTACTAGCGTCGGAGCGATAAGTATAAACAGTGCCGCTCATAGAGTTGGTTTGTTTAATGCTCAAGTTTTTTCAAATGCTGGCCCAGCACTATTTGCGAATGGCGCTGGTCTTATCCGTCTATTTAATACTTCTGTTTCTGGCGCTACATATGCTGTCGCTAACAATGGTGGTACTATACTAAGCTTGGGTGGAAGCACATTTATCGGCCCAACATCTGGTACTCAGCAGACATATGGAACATCTGCTCATACAATCATGCCACCAGCTAGCTCTAACGTCAATGGTTATCTAAGCTCTGGCGACTGGGCTAGCTTTACATCTGGTTATAAAGCTAGAACTATTAGCTATGGCGAACTAATATTCCCAAATGCCATATACCTATCTTTCAATAGTGGTAATATTCCAACTGGAGTCGCTGCTACAACAATTTTGACGGTTCCTGCTGATAGGAAATATATTATTACAGACTGTAATGTATATAGCGTTGGTGTGAACACTGCTGTAATTTTTGAAGAAAGTGTTGTTAACGCTACAATTGGGGCTGTCTCTGGACAAGATAATCGTCCAATACATTATATTTTTAGCCCTGGCGAGGCTATTAAAATTCGTGGTGTGGCAATAAATCCATCTTCGCCATATTATACAGCCACTACTAGTATAAATGTAAGTATGGATATAATTTCAGTACCAAGCAGTATTAATCTTAAAACGATTACTGGCAATATGGTTCCTGGTACTGGTACGTTATATACGTGTCCAGCAAATACAGTGGCTAGCTTCTTCCGTAAAGAAACGGGTGACCCATCAATGTTGCTAAATGCGGTAGATAGTCAAACAACCAGAATTCATATCGTGCCATCTGGCGGCAATGCATCTATGAATACTGTGGTACGTTCTATTGATTGTCTTGCTAATACTTGGACAAGCAATATGAGGCCAGTTATAATGGGTGGTGCTCTTAGAGGTGGAGATACAATTCGAGTAGCCTATACTGGTGGTTCATCAGTACAAGTTTGGGCGAATATTATCGAGCGCCCAGCTTAAAGTAGTGGCTGAATAATATCTAGATTAGCAACAGTGCCGTATAGACCAACAAATGTATCTGTTGCGGCATTGGTTGCAAATACTATTTGGATAGGAACTTCTCCCTGAACTAGTATAGATGTATCGCCAGTAAATACATAGTCGAAGCTATCTAGTTGCTTTATCCAGCGGCCACTTCCACCAATTTTTATATATCCCGCACCATCGGTTGCATACGAAGTACTAGATGCAGTTCTAGCCAATATTTGACCAGTAACCGCAGGAACTAGTGGGCGGAACACACCAGAGTTGTTTTGCCAGAATGTTACTCTTCCATCTTTAATGTAAACTGCCTCTGGCAAGTTTGTTACTGGAGACTTGACTGGTTCATAGCCATAAGTGAATAGATATGATAGCCCAGTAGGAAGTGTTGTATTAATGTCGGCATTAACAAAATAGTAGCCATTGTCTGTTGGATATGGAGGTCTAGATACCCATACACCTGTTGCGCCACCTAGGTCGGCAGGAGGAATAGAACCTACTAAGTTAGTGCCAGTGTTTGCAGTACCAGATGTTGTTAGATAGAAGAAAGATTTGTATGGGTTTCTACGAGTCTCGCCTCTTAGGTAAGAAATCTGTATCTGATTTAATGCAACTGGGCTGCCGGTATTATTTTGTATCACTAGGCGCATTGAGTAGTTGTTGATGTCCGTATTTGTAGGAGCATCGTTTGCGCCATAAGATGGATATGCGACTGTGCGATTATATCCAGAACCAATCTGATATGCTAGACTGTTCAGGGTTTTACGCATTCTTGGCCACATGCGCTGTGTATAAATAACGGTGTCATTAGCTATGGTACTTAATCCATAGTATTGGTCGTTATTTTGATATACATTATAGTAGACTTGAGACAACATGCCGCTCATAGGGGCTATAAATTTTCCACTTCCAGTTATCTCATATGCTTTTGCAGCTAGCAAGCAATAGCTTCTGTAACCCATAATCAGATTGCCTGTCAGACAGGTATTTGCTGTTTTTACTATCCAGTCCTCTACTGTTTGACCGCTGTAAGTTGTATTTGGAAACATTTCTGCATATCTGATAAAAGTGTCATTAGCAGCTAATAGTGTACCATCTCTACCTACTAGGTATGGGGCATGATAACCAACAGATGTACCAGAACCAGAACGATATGGGTCTGTCCATCCAGATGGATTAATAGGAGGTCCGTCTGGGTATTTACGCATGACGCCCGATACCCAACGATGTGCGGCAGCTATACCTCTAGCTGAGTTGTCTGTATCTGGATACATTTCATATTGGGTAAGCGCTTCTCCAATACCAACCGCATAGTCACGAAGGTCTTCGGCAGCATTGTAAGAAGGAGAAATGCTATCAAATGTTCCTCTCTGTACTGTTCCAGCTATCCATGCTTCATATGCATCTTTCATCATACGATTAGAATCAACAAGCCAACTATATACAAAACGGCTAGGGTGTACAAAGTGATTGGTTAGTGCCCATGATTCTGAGTTGTAGCTAGCACCTTGTCTAGCATTGTATCCCAATCCATGTACATTGTATACGTGTGCCTGTGTGCCGATATATCTGCCAGAAAGGCTAGCGTATGATGTATTATCGTGCTTGATAAGCGCCACTGCCCTATTGTGGTCACAAATTATTCTACCTGTTTTTAAACAACCAGTATGTGCGGTTGCGATAAATTGTAGATAAGCCAATTTCCCTACATTGTAGTGGTCGTGAGAGCTTAATCTGTGATATCCAACAATGTTGCTATATGGATTGCCATTTATTTGGCCGGAAGCATAAAAAGTATTGTAAGTTCCACCATATCTGTGCCATCCATAATCTTGAGTTAGGTCATTTGTGACAAAACGAGTTATGGCAGCATTAAATAGATTGTCATATAGATTGTTGTAGTATTCATTATATGC
>JACCDT010168726.1_pt1 | contig 25387 bp, 23 predicted proteins | sample 7446291 | NCBI WGS metagenome assembly JACCDT01 (sample SAMN15323446, study PRJNA562643) | freshwater metagenome | isolation source: river surface water | place: USA:Blue River Watershed | collected 2017-08-17 | reverse complement strand
GTTGAAAATGATGTAGCTGTGCTATTTGCTGTGTTTGCTATCTGTTGATATAGACTTGGTCCAACTTCTATAACTGTATCTCCTGCGCCAAGTACAGCGAAACTTGTTTTTGGAGCAATAAGTAAAGGAGACAATACAATAATGATTGTTACAAAACTTAATATTATTTTTTGAAATATATTTCTCATTACTTTTTATAACTTCTCATTAGTGAAAGGCTAGCATTCAATGCTTTTGCTGAATCCAGTTGTCTAGATGCACCTTGTAAAGCCACTAGTGCATCTTTATCAGATTTTCTAAGTGATTCTGCAACAAATAAGAAACCACTCATTGCATTCACTATATTTAAATGATTTTCTGAGAGATTATAAGGTGCTTTTACCTTGAGTAGACCTGCTATTACCCTCTTGTATGTAGCTATGATAGGATCGATTTCTTTTAATATATCTGGATTTTCTTTTTCTATACTTTCTTTTGCTATAGCACTTTCATCTCTACCTTTATTTTGATTATTTAAAAATATTTGATTTACTTCATCTACATAGTTCGAAATATATTCTTTTGAAATGTTGCTAGATGTTTGAATATCTTTCATTGTATATGTTTTGGGAAGAGCTAGTACAACACCTTGTTGGATAACCATGTTTGCCAATTCTTGCTGACTAGTTTTATCTTGTGAAACTCCAGCTTGTTTTAATTCCATATATCTTGCAAAGAAGTTTCTAGCAAACAAATCTATTGGGGCTAATTCAACCTTTTTGTCACCAGTTGCAGTAACATCTTTTTCACTATCTTTTGGTCCTTTTACTAAAGGATTTCTTCTTAGAGAAACTTCTTTACCATCATTTGTGCCATCTTTATCAGTGTCAGAGTCATTTGGATTTGTGCCTAGTAGAATCTCTTCCCAATCCTTTAAACCATCATTATCACTATCTGCATCTTGGTTTTGAAATATCTCTTCAGATGAAGTTGCTATTACAGACGAATATGCCAACTTTTCTGTTTTTTTATTTTTGTATTCTGCCAAAAAGAAAGCACCTGTAACTATAATTATGGCAGAAAAAATCATTAGACCAATTCTAATTTGGGTAGTATTCGGCATACTCCCTAAATTATATCAAAAAATTAAGTAAAATATGCTTTTTTATAGCGATTTCTGTGGAAAACAATTTGTATTCAAAGCTATATTTTTCCAATCAGACAAAGAAAGTTCTTCAGCTCGGACATTGGTATCTATTTTAAGTTCAATCCACACCCTTTTTAGAGTCTCTTTATCAATTATTTCTTCAAGATTTTTGACAACTATCTTTCTTTTGTGTGCAAATCCTGCTTTTACCACTTCAAAAAACTTATTTTCATCAATTTTCATATCTTTTTCATAGAAAAAGTCTTTGGATATGTTATTTATAGCTAAAATCGCTGAATCTACGTTTGGTACCGGTCTAAAAAACTTTCTTGAAACTGTAGTTATGTATTTTGGAGTGCCATATGCCTTTACAGATATAGATAATATGCTCTCTTTTTTGATTTTAACCCCATTTTTATCGGTTTTTTTGCTTTCTTCACCTACAATCCTCCTTGCAACCTCTTTTTGTAGCATAAGAACCATTTTTTCTGGTTGATTGTTACTTTCTAGAAATTTTCTTAGTAGTTCTCCAGTTATATAATACGGTATATTCGCCGATATTTTGTATTTTGAAGCCTTAAAATAAGGATTATTTTCAATATCTAGTTTCAATATATCCTCATGAACTATTGTTAAATCACCTTTTTTTATTTCATCTGGGAATTTTTTACGTAAAAATGGAATTGCCCTATCATCCTTTTCAAAAGCTATAACTTTTGCGCCCGATTCAAGTAGTTTTACTGTTAATGCACCTTTTCCGGGGCCAATTTCTAGTATGACATCCCCCTTTTTTATATCTGTAGCAAAAACCATTGCAGATATAGCTTGCGGTGAGTGTAAAAAGTTTTGACCCAAAGATTTTTTAGCAGAAAAATTTGAATCAGATTCCCGTACATTTTGATCTGAGTTATTTTCTTCTATATGTTCTTCAGAATTTTCTCTTATATCTTCTTCTGTATTCTCTTCTGTATTATCGTTTGTATTTTCCTCGTATATTATTTCTTTCATATTAAAAATCAATAAATATAGCTTTTACACCTGTTGGTTTTTCATACTCTACCTCATTTATGAGTTCATCGCCAATATCAGTTATAAATTCTGATGGAGTATTTACCTGTTCTCTACCATAAATAGATCTTATACATGCATAACTCAAGTATACTTTTTTTCTTGCTCTTGTGATTGCAACATAAAACAATCTTCTCTCCTCTTCTTCTTCAGATCTAGATATTTCATCTTCATTTATTCTCATGTGTGGGAATAGATTATTCTCAAGACCAGCTATAAAAACATAATCAAACTCAAGACCTTTTGCTGCGTGAACTGTCATTAGTTTTACCGCATCTCTATTTTCATTTAATTCATCCTGATCAGTTGCAAGAGCTGCGTTTTCTAGAAATGCTTCCATGCCCTGTTCGTTACCTAGTTGATCATATTGTGCTGCTACCGAAACCAATTCCCTCATGTTTTCCAATTTTTCTTGATCTTCGTTCGAACCATCTTTATACATTTTTTCCATCCCAGTTTCCTTTAAAATATATTTTATAGTTTCACTTGGTGTATTTGCTTTTGCAAAACTATTTATTCTCTCTAGCATAGCGAAGAAATGGCTAATCTTAAGCTTAATTCCAGAGTTTAGATTTTCATCCTGATTGCTAATTATTTTGAGTATACTTGTTTTACCTATACCTCTTGGTGGAACATTTATTATCCTCACTAGGTCGCCACTACTATCTCTGTTTAAGCTTGCCCTGATAAAAGAAATTACATCTTTCACTTCTTTTCTATCAAAAAACTTTACCCCCAAGACCTGATACGCAACATTCTTTTTTAGAAAAGCTTCTTCTATCACTCTAGACTGGAAATTTGTTCTATAAAGTACCGCAATTTCCTTTGGATCAACTTTGTTTTTTATAAGATCTCTACATTTTTCTGCTATCATACTTGCTTCATCGTGTTCACTTGTAGACATATTTAACTCGAGCTTCTCCCCCTCACCATTTCTTGTAAAAAGGTTTTTATCTTTTCTCAATATATTTTTCTTAATAACATTATTTGCAGCAGCAAGTATGTTTTGGGTTGATCTATAATTTTCTTCTAGTACTACTACAACAGCCTCGGTATATTCTTTTTCAAAATTTAATATATTTTCAATATTAGCTCCTCTCCATGTATATATTGTTTGGTCAGCATCTCCAACAACACATATGTTTCTATTTTCTTCTGCTAGCAGAGTTGCGATTTCGTACTGAACCCTATTTGTGTCCTGATATTCATCTATGTGAATATATTTCCATATAGAATTATATTTGTGTCTTATTTCTTTATTATTCTTCAATAGCTTTGCCGTTTTTAATAAAAGATCATCAAAATCCAAAGCTTTCTCTTTATTTAAAATATTTTCATATTTTTCCCAAACCTGACAAACTATACTTTGAAAATACTCCTTTTTTGATTCTTTATACTGCTCAACTGTTACTGATTCACCCTTCTCTCTTGATATGGCATTTAAAATTGATCCAGGGTCAAACTCTTTAGGGTTGATATTGCACGCTTCCAAAGCCTCTTTAACAGCTCTCTTTGAGTCTGAGCGATCAAATATGGTGAAATGTCTAGGCAAACCAAGTATTTGGCAGTTTTCTTTTAAAATATGTACACCAAGAGAGTGAAATGTGCTTACAAATGGCTTTTCATTAAAAGATATTGGGATGTTTAGACTTTTATCGTTAGTGATAAGATTCATAACCCTATCGCGCATTTCTTTTGCTGCTTTGTTTGTAAATGTAATAGCTAGTATGTTTCTAGGTGCTACTCCACTCTTTATCAAGTTCAAAATCCTATGAGTTATGGTCTTTGTCTTACCTGCTCCGGCACCAGCAAGTATAAGCAAAGGACCTTGAAGTGTTTGAACTGCTTTTTTTTGCTCAGAATTTAGATTTGAGTGAATATTTTCATTCATTATGACCACTATATCATGGAAAAGACAAGATGTTGACTTTTGTTTATGGCTAAAGTAGGCTTCTATGGTACCAAGCAAAATATTGGTATAAAGATGGCTCAACATAGCCATTTACCGACATTCCGAACTCAAAGAAAGGCCTAAAAAACCTCGAAAGACTATTGCCGAAACGCCATTTTCATTATGTTATTTTCTACACGTTTCAACAAAAACAATTCAATATCAAAATATATTATCACTAGGGTGGTGGCATTTTCTGTTTTTATAGCAACTTTCTTTAGTTTTTTCCCTCACAAAGCGTCTGCAAGTATATCTTCTATAATATACGGTCTACTAGGTGATGAAGTAAATGCAAAAGTTATGGATGATCCAGGAGTAAAGAATTCTCAGAACATGCTTGTTCTGAAAGCGGTAATAAACAATGATCCGAAGTCCAATATCTCAACACTAGAACCTGCACCAGTTTCGCAGAATGCTCTTATAGCAGAAATCGGACCACTTGGAACTTCAGCAGATGTTGAAGAGCCTATAAATACACAAATAAGTGTATATACAGTAAGAAAGGGGGATAGTTTGTCTGGTATAGCCGATCTATTTGATGTTTCTGTAAATACCATACTTTGGGCAAATAATTTAAATAAAAACAGTGATCTAAAGGAAGGTCAAAATCTAGTTATATTACCTATATCTGGTATACGTCATATAGTAAAGTCTGGAGATAATATAAACAGTATAGTATCAAAATACAAAGCAGATTTAGATGAAGTATTGAAATATAATGACATTACTTTAAATACAAAATTAAAGCTCGGTTCGATAGTGATAATTCCTGATGGTGAATTGGTTGTCCCTATAAAGACAAAGCAGGTTAAGGGTAGTATGGCAACAAACAATCCTCTGCATGATGCTAATGGTCCTTCTTATCCTGGATATTATATACGTCCTGTAACTGGTGGTACTAGAAGTCAGGGATTGCATGGATACAATGCTGTTGATATTGCAGCACCTGTTGGCACATCGATAATGGCTTCTGCTAAGGGTAAGGTTTTGATAAGTATCGTAGGTGGATGGAATGGTGGTTATGGTAATTTTATAATCATTTCACATGATAATGGTACTCAAACGCTATATTCACATAATTCAAAAAATCTAGTAAAAGCTGGAGATACTGTGGAACAAGGTGATGTTATAGCTAAGGTTGGTTCAACAGGACACGCTACAGGTCCCCATGTTCACTTCGAAATAAGAGGAGCTAAGAATCCTTTCTAATCAAAAGTCTTTCTGTCTATATTGAAGGGCTTCAAGTATGTGTTCTTCATTTATATCCTGTTTATATTCTAGATCAGCAATTGTTCGAGCAACTTTTAAAGTTCTGTGATATGCCCTACCAGACATACCTAGTCTTTCTGCTGATTTGGATAATATATTTTTAACACTCGAAGTAAGTTTTATTATTGTATTTATATCTTGTACACTCATATCACTATTCAATGATTTATTCTTAATACCAAACAGATGATATCTATCAAGTTGTATTTTTCTAACTGTTTTTACCAATTCTCTCATTTCTTTGGATGTAGTATTACTTTTATCTGGATTGGCTAGACTTTCATATTCAACTTTGTGTACTGATGACCATATATCTATCCTGTCAATTATAGGTCCAGATAATTTCTTTTTATATTGTTGCAATTCTTTTATTGAGCAGGTACAGCCTTTATTTCCTGCATAACCGCATGAGCATGGATTCATTGAAGCAAGTAGTATACATTTTGCAGGAAAAGTTATCTTACCTTTTGCTCTAGATATGGTTATAACCCCATCTTCAAGTGGTTGTCTCAGAGCATCTATAACCCCTCTTTCAAATTCTATAAATTCATCTAGGAAAAGCACTCCTCTGTGTGAAAGTGTAATCTCCCCTGGTTGTGGGAAGTTTCCTCCACCTACCAATGAGGCGTATGAGGATGTGTGATGTGGAGATCTGAATGGAGGGTTTGTTATAAATGGTCTATCTAACAGTTTTGATATGGAGTATATACTTGTAACTTCAAGTATCTCTTCTTTTGTAAGTTGAGGTAGTATTCCTATAAAAGCTTTTGCAAGCATTGTTTTGCCAGTTCCTGGTGGGCCATACATAGCCATGTTATGACCGCCAGATGCGGATATCAATAGTCCTCTTTTTGCTGTATTTTGACCTTGGACTTGGGAGAAATCTATATCATAATCATTTTCTATATAATCAATTTTTGTTTTTTTACTATTTTTTATTCTAAATCCCTGCACACTTTTTATGTGATAAATAAAACTATTTAAATCCTCTACACCAAATATCTTTATATCATCTATGAGACTTGCTTCAATAACATTTTCTTTAGGCAAGTATATTTCTTTAAATCCTTTATCTTTAGCGCTTTTAACTATCGGTAAAACACCATTTATTTTCCTTATTTTTCCTCCTAATGAAAGTTCACCTAGAAATATTTTATTTTCTGGATCAAAATCTATATCCCCACTTGCACACAGATACCCCAGAGCCATACCAAGATCAAATGCAGTACCCTCTTTTTTTATATCTGCTGGAGCTAGGGATATAACAACTTTCTGATTTTTTTGTTTTGGTGAAACATAACCACTATTTTTAATAGCTGATGAAATACGGTCTTTTGCCTCCTCTACTGCTTTGTCTGGTAATCCTACAATAGAAAATGAATGAAGACCGTTTGATAAGTCAGTTTCAATGGTAACTATAAAACCATCCAAACCCACCAGTTGAGCACTATATATCTTTGATATTGCCATGTATACAAAATATCAAAGACTAATAAAGAAATTATAAAAAAGTTATGAAATTATGATAAAAAATATGTTACAAAACAAAAACACCCTTTTGATAAGGGTGTTTTTGTTTATTTCATATGCTTCATGCAAGTTCTAGCAGATGGTATTGCTTCCAGTCTAGTTTTTTCTATTTCCTCACCAGACACTTCACATATACCGTATTTACCTTCTGTTATTCTATATAAAGCGCTATTTACTTCTTCAAGCTGTTTGTCTAACTGCTCTACTATACTTTCATTGTCTTCTAGTTCTTCAAATTTGTCTGCTAGTTCATTTTCATCTGCAGAATCCACCTCCATCTTGCCAGCTGTTGCATCCCAACCCCCCACAGTGTGTGTATCCTTTTTACCTATAGATTCCAATTCGCTCAACAATACCTGCTTTTCTTTTTCTAGCTTATCTTTGAAATATTGTATATCTTTTTTATTCATATAAGAATTTTATCTTATATACGTTTGTTTTTCAATCTTATCTATCAGTTTCGAGAAGGCGTCCTCATTTTCAGTGATTATAAGAGTGTTTTTATCAATAAATGAGTATAAGAACATAGGCTCACCGCTTTCATGTATAAATTCTCTTATATCCCTGTTTTTTATCTGTTTGTCGATGAATTTTCCTCTTATTCCAAAGTAATTATTTATAGTAGAAGAAGCGTTCTCATTTATTTTATCTATTTTCATTCTATAATTCATTATGTCCTCAAGTTCATTTGCCATATCTTTTTCCCAAAATAGCATTCCAGCATAGCTATTTTGGAAAAATTCAGTTGTAAATACTAAAAAGTTTATATTTTCATCCTTATTATCCTTTATAGCCCCAACCATCATTCTGTTTGAAAGTGATCTTGTTAATTGGTTCGGTGCCTCTATATTTGTCTTTTCAAGAAATAAAGGAGCTTTTACAGCGTTTACTACATCACCAGATTTTGTTGTAAGTATAATTTCATGAATCTTTCCTGTACCCAGTTTTGATTTTGTTATATTTGAATTTATACTTTGCAATATCTCTTTACCATTCATTCCGTCTATTGATAATAATTTTTGTGAATCAGCAGATATGATACTTGGTATTACTTTTTTTGCCTCCGGAGCTGGTGGATTTGCAAGTACACTTTTATTATAAAAATAATATCCTGCATAAAATCCACCAATTATAAATACTATACCCATAACAATTGAGAGTATCTTTTTTACAGGCAATGCAACCTTATTCTTATTTGAAATAGCTTCATTATTTTCTGCATTAGAATTTCTAAGCTCCTCTCTTTTCTTTGTTTCAGCAAGAACCATAGATGCTTTCGATGTTCTATTACTTGCCATAATTTTTGCAACATCACTTTCGTATGTTCTTATCGGTTCCTGAACATACTTCTTTGAACCAAGATTGAGATCTTGGTCTAATATTCTTTGTACTTTCTCTTGCTTTTCAGCTTGTTCAGCAAGAATATTAAGGGGATGTTCTTCGTTCATTTCTATTATTATATCTAGGATTTGGGTTTTCCCCTACTCTATCTGTGGTTATTATCTTTATTATTTCTTTTGCCTTTTCTGCACTTCCATTTTTACCAGTTATAAATACAGTTCCATCGTCCTCGATATTTATTTCCTCAACACCAGTTTTTTCTTTTATTTCTTTTATTGTTTTTCCACCTGTTCCTATAACTAGGCCAATTTTATCTTTATTTATGACTGTCGTTATTATCTTTGGTGCATTGTTTGATATATCTGTTCTAGGTTTTGATATTTCTTTTTCTATAACATCTAGTATTTTATAACGTGCAATTTTAGCTTTTTCGAATGCTTCAATAAGTATCGGAATAGGTATTCCGCTAACTTTAACATCCATTTGTACTGCAGTTATACCCTCTCTTGTTCCTGCTACCTTAAAATCCATATCACCATGATGATCTTCTGGTCCTTGTATATCAGTAAGGATTTTATATTCATATTTTTTATTACCAAATATTTTTCCTATAATTCCAGATTTTGTTTCTCTCATCATAAGACCAGATGCTATACCAGCAACTGCGGCTTTTATTGGAACACCCCCATCCATAAGGGCAATTGTACTTCCACATACTGATCCCATAGATGTAGACCCATTTGAAGAAAATGCTTCAGATACTATACGTATGGTATATGGAAATACTTCTTTTGATGGAATAACAGGTAAGAGTGCTTTTTCTGCCAATGCACCATGCCCCACCATTCTTCTATTTGTACCACCTATTCTTCCTGTTTCTCCAGTTGAAAATGGTGGAAAGTTATAGTGATGCATAAATCTTTTGTCTTGTGCAATTTCTATACCGTCTAAAACCTGCGCATCACCTGGCCCACCTAGAGTAAGTACAGATAACACATGAGTTCTTCCACGATAAAATGTTCCTGAACCATGTAATATTGGTGAAATACCACCTGCTTTTGCATAAAGAGGTCTTATTTCATCCATTCCCCTGCCGTCTACTCTTTTATTATTGTCGATTGCTTCATTGTGGATTATTTCATTTATTTTCTCCTCTAGGTATTTTTCTGCAATACTCTTGTTTTCTTCAGGGTATTTTTCTTGAAATATTTTTAACCAATCCTTTTTAATTTCCTCAATACTTATTTCATTCTCACCCTCTTTTTTGTTGAACACTGCATCTTTTAGAATTGTCGATATGTTTTTATTAAATAATTCCTCCATCTCAACTGGAATTTCTGGTTTTTCGATTATCTTTTTTGTTTTTCCAATTTCTTCAATTATCTTTATTTGCCACTTTTGTATCTTCTCTATTTCTTCGCTAGCTTTTTTTAGTGCCATATTTACTTCATCTTCACTGCACTCTTTGCCTGCTACTTCTATCATGTTTATGTTTCCATCTTTACCGCACGCTACTAGATCGAGACTTATATCTGCCTTTTTTCTTTCAGAATAACTAGGGTTAATGTGGAAACCATTATTGTGACCGATTCTAACCGCAGAAACAGGACCATTCCATGGTATGTTAGATGTGCCAAGCGCTAGGGATGCTCCGATTACAGATATAACATCAGGATCATCTTCATCAATAGATAGTACGGTCAGAACAACTTGTACTTCATTTCTTATATGATGATCAAAAAGCGGTCTTATAGTTCTATCTACTATTCTTCCAGAGAGTATAGCTTCATCACTAGGTTTTCCTTCTCTACGTATAAATCTACTTCCAAGTATTTTTCCTGAAGCATAAAATCTTTCCTCATATTCAACAGTTAATGGAAAAAAATCTATATCTCTTTGTAATTTTCCCATTACTGCAGTAGCGAGAACTACAGTGTTACCATATTTAAGCATTACTGAACCATGTGCTTGTTCTGCTAGATTGTTAAATTCTGCGATTAAAGTTTTACCACCAATATCTATTGAGTATTGTTTAGAGTTCATGTGTTAATTTTAACAAATATGTATAAATAGAGCTATTATATGCAAAATAAAACCGGATAAATTCCGGTTTTATTTTAATTACTCTTGTCCTGATAGATCGGCAGAAATATCTGCAATATTTTTTTCTGAGTCTTCTGAGTCGTCGTTCATCTGCGACATATTAGAACCTCTTTTTTTGAAACTATGTTTACCTGCTTTCCCTTTAACATTAAAATTACTTTTATTATTTATAAGGTATTTTTGTGGATCTATATCTAGATCTTTAAAATCATCCGCTGACTCTATAAGTTTTGCTGAAGTAGATTTTTTAAATGAAACAACCTCTACCTGACAGCCTTCATTCATTTGTAAATATTCTACTAGAGGAACGAAGTCTCCATCCCCTGTTACAAGTATTACTGCATCAAGTTTTGGGGCCATCTTTACAGCATCTATAGCTAGACCGACATCCCAATCTGCCTTTTTTGCTCCGCTTCCAAATATTTGTAGATCTTTTGTCTTTGTTTCTATACCCATTTTTGTAAGAGCATCAAAGAAACCCTTTTCATCTCCTGCTTCTGTTGTTATTACATATGCTACTGCACGTATTAGTGAGCGATTTTCCAAAGCATCTTTTACTATTTGACCGAAGTTTACCTTTGAGTGGTATAAATTTTTCCCACTATGATATATGTTTTGTGTATCTATAAAAATACCTACACGCTGTTCTTTATGTTTTATTACTGACATGAAAATTAAAAATTACTTATAAAATTAAAAAATACTAAATTAAATGACTTATTAAACTATTAAAAATACTTATTAAAAACTATATATAGTATAGCACTATATAGAAAATATATTTATTTCTTAAGATCTAACTTTTTTGCAATAGATGAATATCTCTTTGGATTCTTTCTCTTTAGATAATTCATATGAGCTTGTCTATCAGAAACCATAGCTAGCAAACCTCTTCTTGAGTGGTTATCTTTCTTGTGTTTCTTCAAATGTAGAGCTAATTCGTTGATCTTTTTTGTTAAAATAGATATTTGAACCTCTGGAGAGCCAGTGTCCTTATCGTGTATTGCTGCAAGCTTTATTACTTTTTCCTTCTGTTTTGTTGTAAGCATTGTTTTGAGATAATAGCATGAATGTGTTTATAAAGCAAGCCGTATTATGTCCAATAGTAGCTGTGTGTGTATTCAATGCTATTTAAACAAATGTTTTCAGTGTTGTGTATAAGGTTATATATAAAGTAAAAGCCCGGCGCAGTGTGTGCGCCGGGCGAATCCTTTATTTTATTTTTTAAGGCTACTACTGGATTTGGCATAATAACCAATCCAATGTTTCGCCACCAGCCCACTGGCCTACTTATACAATAAGCTTAAGCATCTTGTGTAAGTCACCTTTTTGGGTACTCAGTCTTTTTACCTCCATTTCCCCTCAGGGAGGGGCTTCTTTTTTTGTTTCTTTTTGAGGTTCTTGTTCTCTATATACTTAGTATTTAGCGGCTAAGTATATATGTTTTTCTAGTTGTCTGCGGGCCCGAGAGCCTTGTAGCTTACTCGGGTGACTCGTCACCCACCTCCTTTCGGCGCATTTGGCAGTATACACTACACCGATTTGGTATGTGTATATTTTGTTATTTGTTGAGTGCGGCACGTTGTGGTGCACTAGACTACCCTCCACCTGTAGTAAAACAAGGTGACTTCAAGGTTCATCTGGTATAAGCCTATCATACTAGTGTAATATTGTCAAGTAAAAATACAATTATAAATGTAAAATATAAAAAATATGGCTTAAATAAGCCATAAAGTAAAAGGCCATCACCCTTGGGTGATGGCCGTGTTCCGAACCGCACTTCTTGACGGTCTAGTTGGTGGTGTAAGTTGACGGTTCGTCAGGGTATTCCGTGTTGCGCGGTTTGCAGGTGGCACCAATGGCGGTGGTGCGCGACGTCGAGGCCGAGACACTGATCATTGCGGTGGGCACTTCATGCGTGCCCGATTTTGCCGTTTTCACCGGTTTGCCTTTCTGTAGTCGCGTTGCTCTTATGCGTTGCGACGGTTTCGGTTTTGTTTGCAAAAAGCAGTTGTGGTTCTCACTGCTACTTTTCACTTAACCATGTACTGCTTCGTGTATGAATATACTCCTATATAAATGTAGTGTCAAACAGTATTTACTATATCTGTGGAAAACTATATTTCTGTTACAATATAGTTATGTCGCACAATATATCAGATCTCAAAACAGAGTTTCTTCAATATGTAGAAATTGAAAAAGGAAGAAGTTTGAGCACTGTAAGAAATTATGATCATTATATATCAGTATTTCTCGACCATACTAAGGTTAAAAATCCAAAGGATATAACAGATGGTGTACTTAGAGAATATAGACTTTGGCTTAACAGACAACAAACAGTAAAAGTTAAAGGTAGCTCCCCTACTCCCATAAAGAAGCGTACTCAAAACTATTACCTCATAGCATTGCGTTCGTTTTTAAAGTATTTAGCAAAGAGAAGTATAGAAGTAATACCACCAGAGAGAATAGAGTTAGCAAAAGTTGCTGAGAGATCGATAGATTTGATAAATATTGAGGAATTGAATGATTTACTAAAATCTCCTGATACAAATACTGTTCAAGGACTTCGTGATAGAGCTATGATGGAACTTTTATTTTCTACTGGACTACGTGTATCAGAGTTATGCTCTCTCCCAAGAGATATAAACCTTAAGCTTGATGAATTTTCTATAAGAGGAAAAGGAGAAAAAGTCAGAGTTGTTTTTCTTTCAGAAAATGCGAAGAAATGGGTAAATGAATATTTAAAAAAGAGAAAGGATATGGACGATGCTCTTTTTGTTCAAATCGCTGACAAGAAAAAGAGAGATACATTGCGCTTAACACCAAGATCTGTTGAAAGAATAATAAAGTTTTATGCAATAAAGGCGGGAATATCAAAAAAGGTTACTCCACACGTCATACGACACTCTTTTGCAACAGACTTACTTCGCAATGGTGCAGATCTTCGTTCAGTACAAATGCTACTCGGTCACGCAAATATAGGTACAACACAAATATATACACATATTACAGACAGTGAATTGAAAAAAGTACATCAAAAGTTTCATAGGAAGGGAGAGTAGTAAAATTTAAAAGAAAAACCGCATGAAAAATCATGCGGCTTGAATACTCCAGATAGTCTACTTTCGAAAGAGTTTCAAATAATAGAACATGAGAGCGATTCCAAACAAGGAAGAAGTTACACCAAGGCAAGTCAATGCAGTGCCAAGGCTCGATCTCGAGATGAGTAAACCAAATCCGGCCATACAGAGAACTTCAACTGCTTTATGTACTGCTGATTTGGTTGAAAGTATCGTTGCTCTATTCACAGAGTCTATCCTTCGGTTAAGCATCTCGCTCACAAATGGTCCAATATATCCTCGTACTATATTCTGACCAAGTACCAGAGAGATAGACCATTTTGACACTATTGTACCCATAATGATTATAGGTATTGTAAGAATGCCTATTGAAGTGATTACTCCAACTTCGCTATCGAGTTTCTTAGAAATACGATTGGCAAAGAAACTTGAGATTGCGAAAACAATATTAATCGCAGCAAATATCAGACCAAAGTACTTTAAATCCAACCCAACCATTTTAAAGTATGGATTGTAGGTGAAGAACCAGAGTTTCGCTGTTACAGCTATGAGTGTTGCAAATGAAATAATCCATAGGATATCTCCACGAAGGATCACGACTTTGATGTTCCGGTAAACCTCACTCCAGGATGAGATTTTGGGTGATTTACTGCTATGTATTGACGGTTCTACAAATGTGAATGAGATCACAAAAGAGATTATTATAAGAACCGCGTCAACAATAAGTGGTATTCTGATATCGATTACTGCAAGCGGTATAGAGATGAGGCATAGTACTGCTGTGATAACTGGTGAGGCTGATGATGCTCTACCCTCAAGCCTTCTGTATCTATTTGTCAGCTCGGTACCTTCTGCACCTCCATGCTTCACGCTATCGTATATCATTGCTGTTTCTGCACCGTCAAGCATTGATAGACCGATTGCCCACAGTGCATTTGAAATCCAGAGCTGTATATGTTCTCTTGATGTGGCGAAACCAATTAATTCTAGGACGATGAACAAACATCCAATCCTTATGGTCTTAACCCTTCCCCATTTATCCGCGAGAATACCCATCGGTATTTGTAGTACTGCTAGTATGATCACACAACATGCTTCACAGAAGTAGACTTCCGAAAGTGGCATCTTGCACGTCGTTGTCATGAACATGACCAGGATAGGTCCTCTCATACTTGAATTTGCAAACAGCTTATAGAGATAATATTTAACTATATTACCCTCAACATCGTTTCTCATACACAAACCTTCCATTTTGTTTTGATTAAAGAGCAAATCGTATATTCCCTGGATGGAATCCGGGACGATTCTAGATGACAAAAGAAAATCTCGGCCACCTAGCCGAGATAGTCTTTTAAAACTTTTTAACTTATATAGTTAAGAGAGATAAACACAACCTTGGCCAATTGGTGAATTTGTATAGATAAATAGCCCCGCATTTGAGACGGACTGAATCTTTCTATAGGTTGTGCATGAATGTAAATTCATATTAATTACATTAACATTGAAAATAAGTATAGTCAATAAGTGGTTAACTTCCTTTCTGTTATCATTGTTGTTATGAACATAATATCTTGGAATGTGAACGGTCTTCGTGCAAACGTTAAAAAAGGTGGATTTGATTGGTTTTTGGAAAAGAGTCCAGATATATACTGTATACAAGAGACAAAGTCTCACCCTGATCAATTAGATGAAAACGTTAGGAAACCAAAGGGTTATTTTGCTTATTTTGATCATTCAAAAGCAAAAAAGGGATATAGTGGAGTGGCTATATATACTAAAGTTGAGCCAGAAAAAGTAGAATATGGGTTTGGAATACCAGAATATGATCAAGAAGGACGATTTTTAGCCCTATTTTTCAAAGACTTTATACTTATAAACACTTACTTCCCTAACGGTGGTAGTGGTCCAGATAGACTCAAGTATAAGCTAGAATTTTATGATGAATTCTTAAAATTTATTAATAAACATAAAAAAGCTGGAAAAGAAATCATATTTTGTGGAGATATAAATACAGCACATACAGAGATTGATCTTGCTCGACCAAAAGCAAATGAAGAAAATACAGGATTCCTACCAATTGAAAGAGAATGGATAGATCAAGTCATCCAATCTGGATTTGTTGATGTTTGGAGAAAATTAAATCCAAATAAAAAAGATAGTTATACATATTGGGATATGAAAACTTTTGCAAGAGAAAGAAATGTTGGATGGAGAATCGACTATTTTTTCGCTAGTCCAGGTATTTTTGAAAAAGTAAAAAAAGCCAATATTCTCAACACAGTTTTAGGTTCCGATCATTGTCCAATAGAACTAATTTTAAAATAAAACAATTGTCTTTTATAAAAGACAAAGTTATCCACAGTTTTTAATTAAATTGTCCTTTACATGTCCTTTACACTTGATATAATAATCCCAGATCAGTTTAGTTTAAGTTTAAATATTCCGTTTGGTTTTGAGCCGAGCACAAAAAAACGAATAAGGAAAGTATTAAATTTTCTAAACAAATGTTCTTTGTAAAATATGGGTAGTGTACTCTTAGTTTTTTTGCATCTGAAATTGTTTGTTTTGTTTTGCATTGTATTCATCTCGAGTAGAGATGAAAGAAGGCAACCTTAGCTTAGGCTCTGGTTTTGAAACGCATTTCTTCTCAATTTACAACTAGCTGTCTCTCTAGATGGCGTATATATTATTTGAAGTTAATAGCGTTTTCTCCCCTGCGTTTGCTCTCGGTCAGCTTTCATTTGTTCTTTTAACAGTTTCCAGATGTACTCTCAAAACCGCGTTTGATTGGCGCATTCCATGTAACCTCTGGATACCGCTCGATCTACGCGGTTTTCTTATTGTATCCTTATTTATAGCCATATAATACTATGAGAACTATGAGACAATAAGTGCTATTACAGTATTTTTTTTATATGACTCGATAATTTTGTTGTTTATATACCTAGTTTCACGTGAAAGTCGGTTATGTTTGTATTTTATATATAAAACAAGGTTTTTTGTTATGAAACGTGGTATTTCTTATTTATTTCATCAATACTTCCCCTTTCAGCTTCCTCCTGCTTGTCTTTTCCTTTTTTGCCGAGTGTTTTCAGCTCATCAATAGGTAGTTTTATCAAATCTACTGCCCTACCGCTCAAATATTCAGGTGTGTTTAATTTAGGATTATCTAGAACTTCTTCAAGTAAGGCATTTAGTACAAAGCCTATTTTCGGCCCAGGAGTTTCATGTGTAACATCCATAATACCCTTTCCGTCAATTTTAAGCATACCTACACTTATGGGATCTCTCATAGCTTCTTCGACCATAGCTTTGTATTTTCTAAGTCTATATGGATTCTCTTTTGGTCTACCTGTTCCAATACGGTCACATATGCGTAAATTCATTAAATCCCATATATTCTCTCTCCCAACGTTATTTATCATTCTTCTTACTGCAGATAGGGTTATTGTTTCTGTATCAGAGAAGAACATGTGCCACCTTATCATTTTGCACACTTTTTCTATTGTCTTTGTGGGATATTTCATTCTCTCTAGGATAGTCTTTGTTACACGTGAACCAACCACTTCATGGTTGTAGAAAGTTATTTGACCGGTTTCACGTGAAATTCTCTTTGTTTCTGGCTTTGAAATATCGTGAAATAGGGCTGAAAGTCTTATCTCTATAGGCCAGTTTTTATCAGCAGAATGTTGCAAACTCCTTGTAAGATGCTCATATACATCATATGCGTGAGCTTGGTTTTGTGTTACACCCTTTGACTTGTGTAGTTCGGGCAAGATTATTTCCAGTATACCCAATTTATCCAAGGTCTCTATACCCTTTTTAGGCTCATTGGAGAGTAATATCTTTGAAAATTCATCCCTAATCCTCTCAACAGATATCTCTTTCAGTAGATTTCTTTGTTTAATTATAGCTTGTACAGTATTTTCTTCTATTTCGAAACCCAATTCTGTATTTAGTCTTACTGCTCTCATCATCCTTAAAGCGTCCTCATTGAAGCGTAGACTAGGATCACCCACAGATCTGAGTAATCTGTCCTTTATGTCCTTTAACCCACCGTATAAATCAATTATGTCCTTTATGGAGCCATTTGAAAGACTGATCGCCATAGCATTTACGGTAAAGTCTCTTCTTTTTAAATCTTCTTCTATCTTATTTCCAAACTTTATCTCATCTGGGTGTCTAAAGTCACTATACTTCCCTTCCATCCTATAAGGAGTTATCTCAATTATCTTTACTTTTTCATTTTGACTGCCCTCGTTCACCACAGCCACAGTTCCGAAGTTGTTTTCATAAAATGTTTTTGGGAATATGGGTATTATCTGTTCTGGTAAAGCATTTGTAGTTATATCCCAATCCTTTGGTTCCCTGCCAAGTAGTATATCCCTTACACATCCACCTACTAGATATGCCCCAAAACCAGCTTTTTCAAGTGTTTCTACGGCAGAGACTATTTCTTCTGGTATAGCCCCGCTATTATTTTTAGGTAATTCTTGGTTGTTGTTAGTGTGTTTCATGTGAAAAGTTTAGCATTATGTAGTAAATACTTCAATATTTAACATATATATGCTATTATATAACTATAATCTATATATTAAGTATGAAGGAAAAAGCTATATTACTAAGAAAAGATGGAAAAAGTTACACAGAAATCGCAAAAGAACTAAATGTTTCAAAAACAATAGTTTCTATCTGGTTAAAGAAGTACAGACTAAGTGAAAGTGAGACTATTGAATTGAGGAATAATATAAAATCAAGAATAGAGAAGGGTAGAGTAAAAGCACTTATAAGTATAAGATCAAAAAAAGTCTATAGAGACATGATTTTATATGATGAAGCAAAGAAAACATTTGAGGTAAATATAAAAGAACCATTTTTTTCATACGGCTTAGCCTTATATGAGGGCCATGGTACAAAAAAAGCTAATTATTATAACTTTACCCATAAAGATGTAGAAACTCATCTTATAATGCTAAATTGGGTCAATAAATACATTGTAATAAATGAAGACAAACTAAAATTCAAAGTTTTTATAAGTTCAGGTGATGAAGCTATAGAGAAAGTTGATTTTTGGTCTAATAAAATCAATATTCCAGAAGAGAATATTGTAACTTATGTATATAAAAGGGGAGTTGTGGCTAGAAATAAAGATAAAAAAGAAAATGGAATACTTTCTGTAATGTATAATGATGTAAAAGTTATAAACAAAATAAATGCTTGGCAAAACATGTTAATAAAGTATTATAAGGGTGTCTAGTGTGTTTTTTATATGCTTCCGTGGTGAAATGGATATCATACCGGTCTTCGGAACCGTTGTTGGGGGTTCGAGTCCCTCCGGAAGCACATTGTATTGCGACGTATCTGTTATATATTGCTAAGTAAACTATAAAAACTAAATATAGTGGATTTTTTTGGAATAAAATATTATATTTAGTAGGTATTTTGTTTTGTTTGTATAAGCGGGTATCGTTTAGTGGTAGGACACGTCCTTGCCAAGGATGAGGTAGGAGTTCGATTCTCCTTACCCGCACATTAACTATTTTTAGTAAAACTTAAGGTGGATAGTTGTGTATAACTGTGGATAACTTTGGGGATACTGTTTATAAAAGACAAGAAATATGGCTTATAATCGTGTCCATGACCTTTTTTATTATACAAAAACTGTGAAAAAGTCTTTATATAAAAACCCAATAAATACAAGAGAAATAGGGGATATAGGTGAAAATATCGCTTGTAAATTCCTCATAAAGAACAACTATCTCATAATAGACAGAAATTATAGAAAAAAATGGGGAGAAATAGATATCGTGGCTAGTAAAAAGGGTATTTTGCATTTTATTGAGGTAAAAAGCATAAATAGTAAAATAGGGTATAGGCCAGAAGAAAATGTCCATGAAGTTAAAATAAAAAGGTTAAGAAGGGTAATACAAACTTACCTTGTTGAAAGAAAATATGGTCTAGGTGCATTGTTCGAATTCCATATTGCTGTAGTATATATGAACACAAATACCAGACTAGCAAAAGTGTCTTTTATGGAAAATGTGATATTATAGCTTTTTGTAGGGTATTTATTTGTTTTATCGGAGTGTGGTGTAACGGTTAACATTCCTGTTTTGGGAACAGGCGACTCCGGGTTCGAATCCCGGCACTCCGACCAATATAATTTAATAATAGTTAATATTAAACATAATTTATGTGTTAATATAGTTATATATGTTTAAAAAAATATTAAATTACTTCGATAAGTTTGAAGATAGAAATAGAAGTCAGTTAAGTAGGTTTCCTATTGTCTACACACTTATCGGAGGAATTGCAATAGTTCTATTTTGGAGGGGTGTTTGGCATACTGCAGATATATTGCAATCAAAGGGTGGGGTACTAGGTTTTATATTTTATGAACCTGTAAATATGGTATTGGTAGCTATAATACTTTTAGCTACAGGACTTTTTGTTTCATACTTTATAGGAGACACAATACTTATATCTGGTTTAAAACAACAAAAGAAGATATATGAAAAGACAGAAAAGGAGGTTAGAGAAGAGGAGGCGACACTAGGAGATATCAGAGATGCTATACAAGAAATAAAAATGGAGGTTGATGAAATAAAAGATGAGGTCAAACACGATCATAGTCATCATGACCATAGTGAAAATAGATAGGGAAGTGGCAAAAAATATGAATTCTTGATAGTATAACCGTGTTCAGTAAAAAGTGCTGTTTTTAAAAGTATAAGCGGGACTAGTTTATCGGTAAAATAACAGTTTTCCAAACTGTGGTGGGGGGTTCGACTCCCCCGTCCCGCACCAATAAAGGTTTACATTGTTTTAAATTAAACAAAAAAACGCCGTACTCACGGTACGGTCGTCTTAAATTTAACTTGCAAAATGCACATTCGGCATTTTTGAGCCGTTTGCAGTACGGTAATATGTTCCAATATTATTGTTTCTGGAGATTTCCCACTCTGGATTTGGTAAACCATTCTTTTTACAGTAGTTTTGGATTAGTTTGTTTGCATCCCGATATGAGAGTGAAACCAGCATCTTTTCATTTTGGGTCCGAACAAATAAATGAATTTTACGACCAAAATGTTTGTAATCTTTCTTTTCCTTATTTTGCTGAAAAAATAATTTGTACACCGCAGAACAAGCATGATAAGGATCTGAATCGCTGGCAGTTACTGCACATTGCTCTGGCCAAGATGTCGGTATATCAGCCACAAAACGGATATCAGGTGATTCAATATTACCCAGTATTTCAATAGCCTTTTTTGTTTCAGCTATTTTCTTCTCTAGCGCGGCCAACTGCCCTTTTAAAACTCCAGTTGTTTTCATATTTTACCTCCATTCAATGTTCTATTGTTCAAATTGATGCTATCATTTGGAACCTCATATTGCAATATAAACATAAAAACCACCATTTAGGTGGTTTTTATGTTCTTAAGATAAAGTAAACTTAAATATTATTTTACTGCATCCTTTAGAGCCTTTGCTGCTCTGAACTTTGGAACGTTCATAGCTGGAACCTTTATTGTTTCTCCTGTTCTTGGATTACGAGCATCTCTAGCTGCTCTTTGCTTTACTGAGAATATTCCAAGACCTGCTATTGAAACTTCCTCTCCTTTCTTTAGAGAGTCTATTATAGAATTTAACATTGATTCTACAGCTTGTTCTGCTTGAACCTTTGTTCCTCCTAAAACTGCGTGAACTGCATCTACAATTCCTGCTTTATTCATATTTATTATGATTAATAGTAATAATTATACTCTTGCATATATGCTAGAGTTGTAACCTCTGCATAATTATATGATTCTGGCAGTTTTAGTGCAATAGCCTTAAAATGACACAATACTTCTTTACTATCTAGCAAATTCTATTGCTCTAGTCTCTCTTATAACTGTTACCTTTATCTCTCCTGGATATTTTAAGTCCTTCTCTATCTTTAATGCGATATCTCTTGCCATCTTCTTTGATTCCAAATCGCTTATATTTTCTGGCTTCACAAATATTCTTATTTCACGACCAGCTTGTAGTGCATATGACTTTTCTACAGCAGGGAAGGCATTTGCTATTGCCTCTAGATCTCCAAGTCTCTTTAGATAATTTTCAATACTATCACTTCTTGCTCCGGGTCTTGCTCCTGAAATTGCGTCAGCAGCTTGAACTATACGAGATTCAGGTGTTTCATAAGGATACTCTTCATGGTGAGCTTGCATAGCTTTTACTATTTCTTCGCTCGCACCAAATTTTTGTAGTATTCTTCTTCCTATTTCCACATGAGTACCTACAACTTCATGATCCAGAGCTTTTCCTATATCGTGTAGTAGTGCACCAGCTTTTGCTACTGCTACATTTGCACCTATTTCTTCAGCGATCATTCCAGCAATATGGCTCATTTCTATAGAATGTTGCAATACATTTTGTCCGTAGCTTGTTCTAAAGTGTAAACGACCTAGTATAAGGAGTATTCTAGGATCTAAGCCTATGATTCCACATTCATACGCAGCTTGCTCACCCTTTTCTTTTATAGTTTTATTTATGTTCTTTTGAGCTTCTTCAACAGCCTTCTCTATTTTTGCTGGTTGTATACGGCCATCTTTAATAAGTTCTTCTAGTGCCATTTTTGCAACATGACGACGTATAGGATCAAATGAAGATATTGTTATTGTTCCTGGAGTATCGTCTACGATAACTTCAACACCTGACATTCTTTCAAATGCTTTTATATTTCTGCCTTCTTTTCCTATTATTTTTCCTTTTATTTCATCGTTTGGAATATTTACTGAGGTAGACATTACATCTGATGCAACCGAGTTTGCTAACCTCTGAATAGAGCTTGCAAGTATGTCCTTAGCTTTGTTTTCTAGAACATCCTCTCCATTTTGTTCGAGTTTTTGGATTCTTATCATCAAATCCTCATTGGCATTCTTTTCTATGTTTTTTATTATCTCTTCTCTTGCCTCATCCCTAGTCATTTTTGCTACTTTTTCTAGAGACTCAACTCTTTCTACCTCCATTTTATCAACTTTCTCTTTTATGGTTTTAATTTCAGCAACTTTGTTCTTTATCAATTCAACTTCTTTATCTATATCTATCTGACGTTTATCCAAAAGATCCTCCTTTTTTATAAGGCGGGATTCGGTTATTTGTATTTTTTCTTCTTTTTCTTTTACCTCTTTTCTAGCTTCTTCAAGTATGGAGTTTGCTTTTTGTTCTGATGCAGCTATTATCTTTTTACCTTCTTCTTTTGCTGTTAGGAGCATCTCTTTGATTTCAAGTTCCATTGAACCTTTCTTTCCAAGAGATATGATCAATCTAAGATAATATCCAATAGCGAGACCAGAAACCCCTGCGAGAGAGAGGAGTACGGCTACTAATTTAAGTGACATTTTTTTTGTTTAATTAAAGTACTTTGTCGATTATTCCGTATTTTTTTGCCTCTTCTGCATCCATAAAGAAATCTCTGTCTACGTCTTTTTCGATTTTTGATAATGGCTGACCTGTGTTTTTTGCAAGCATTTTATTTAGATTTTCACGCATCTTTAGTATGTGTCTTGCGCTAATCTCTATGTCTGAAGCTTGTCCCTCAGCACCTCCTAGGGGTTGGTGTATCATAACCTCTGAGTTTGAAAGGGCATATCTCTTACCCTTTTGACCCGCAGAAAGTATAAGTGCTCCTCCCGAAGCGGCAATACCTACACATGTTGTTGAAACATCATTTTTAATATGATTCATTGTATCTATTATTGCCAATGTTGCCGTTACTGAACCTCCTGGAGAATTTATGTAAAGATTTATATCTTTTTTTGGATCCTCGGATTGAAGGAAAAGTAACTGAGCTATGATGATATTTGCAGTATGATCATCTATCGGACCACCAAGGAAAATAATATTTTCCTTTAGTAATCTCGAATAAATATCATATGCTCTTTCACCAAAACTGGTCTTTTCTATTACTGTTGGTATAAGCATAACTTTGTTTTTATTGAGCTTCCGCTCTTATTTATTAAGGTATAAACAAATAATACATTACAGTAGATATTTGGCAACTTTCATTGTAGACTTTGCTATATGAGATTACATCGATTTTATATAGGAAAAAATATAGGTGATTCACTTGATTTTAGTGTTGATTCATATGAACTATCAAATCAATTGAGAAAAGTCTTTAGATATAAGACAGGGGATAGTGTTGTTTTATTTGATAATTCAGGTTTTGAGTATATTGCAAATATTACAGATTTTGAAAAAGATATAGTTAAATTTGAAATAATAGAGAAGAGCGATAAAAGAGATTTGATAGAAAAAAACGTAATACTTTTTTCTTCACTAGTAAAAAAAGACACTTTTGAATGGATTGCCGAAAAAGCTACAGAATTGGGTGTCTCAGAGATATATCCAGTAGTTTCAGAAAGAAGCGAAAAAAAGAATATAAATGAAGAGAGAATAAATAAGATCGTAATAGAAGCAAGTGAACAGTCAGGAAGAGTTACGATCCCAAAAATTAATAAAATAATCTCTTTATCTGAAGCTGTTGAATTTGTAAAAAATAATAATATAAAAGCAGTAGCTTATCATACAGTTACAACACACCAAGAAGAAAGTGCTTCATATGAAGCGGTTTTTATAGGACCTGAAGGTGGTTTTACAGAAAATGAGATAAAACTTTTCCAAGATTCAAATATCGGTATATCTAGTCTTGGAAAACTAATATTAAGATCAGAAACAGCAGTTATAGTAGCTCTTTCAAAATTATTCTAATTTTGATTTTCTAGAAAACCGTACACCTTCTCATTTGTAAGTACAGTTTCTGCATATATATAAGCACGATCTCTATCTGCATCTGCATAATGTTCTGTTATATGATTTACTTCAGTTTCTATTTCTTTTGCATCAGGAGATATTTTTTCAATCTTTGCAATCTCATTTAATATAAGCTGTAATTTTGCTTTCTTTTCTGCATGAGGTTTCCATTCCTTTCGTAGATCTTCAATAGTCTTTTTTGCATGCTTTAGATAGTCATCCATCTTAATACCCATTCTAGATATATCTTCAGCAAATTGAGCTTCTATCCTTCTGTTTTCGCTTTCGATAAGTACCTCAGGAACGTCTATAACTGAAGTTTCGATTAACTTGTCTGATATTGAAATTCTCTTTTTTTCTCTTGCTTGATCCTTTCTATCCACTTCAAGCATTTCTTTTACTTTTGATTTGAAATCATTTACATCTTTGAAGTCACCAAGACTTTTTACAAAATCATCGTTAAATTCTGGTAGGGAAGAATCTATCATTGTATTGTGTTCTTCCTCAGACATTTCTCCATGGTTATGATCATGATTTGCTCTTGATCTGCGGATTTTAAGTATAGCTTCATCTATATCTTTTTCTGTAACTGGAGTTATTTCTTTCTGTTTACTTATTTCTTCTTTTGCAATCTTTTTATAATCATCAAGCTTTATTTCAGGTATTATTGCTGAAATTATTTTGAATTCAAGAGGACTATCTTTTGCTATTTTTGTTATTTGTATTTCTGGTCTACCTATAACATCTAGTTTTTCTTCAATCACTATTTTTGGATATGAAACTGATAGTGCAAGTTCAGCCATTTCTTCCAAAATGGTCATATCACCTACTTTTGATACCAAGATATTTTCAGGTATTTTACCTTTTCTGAAACCGTCTATAGATATCTCATTGTTTATATTTTCGAGAGCTTTTTTTCTAAATGATTCAAATTGAACACCTGGCACAGTACCAGTTATCTCTATTTTTGATCCAGAAACCTTTGTAATATTTAAGTTTTCATAGAACTTTGTGTCACTCTTTTCATTCTTTGAAACCTCATTTTTATTAGTTTTTTTATTTTCCATATGATTATATTGTTTCGCAAATATAGCAGAAAGGTGAGGGAAAGACAATTAT
>JACCDT010903910.1_pt1 | contig 25443 bp, 20 predicted proteins | sample 7446291 | NCBI WGS metagenome assembly JACCDT01 (sample SAMN15323446, study PRJNA562643) | freshwater metagenome | isolation source: river surface water | place: USA:Blue River Watershed | collected 2017-08-17 | reverse complement strand
TTTAAAAAAGCGTTAACTGCAATTCCTGGATTGGATTATGAATTTACCCAGCCCATCGAGATGCGTTTCAATGAATTGATTACTGGGGTACGTGCTGATCTAGCCATCAAGGTAGTGGGAGAGGATTTGGATGTCCTCCTGCATACGGCGGAAGAGATTGAGGCGGCTATTCAAGGAGTTGAAGGAGCTGCTGATATTATTCTTGAAAAAGTAGATGGCTTGCCACAAATGAAAATCGAATACGATCGGGCCAAGATTGCGAAGTATGGATTAAATGTAGAGGACCTCAATCAAGTGGTCACAATGGGATTTGCTGGGCTTACGGCAGGTACCGTGTTTGAAGGAGAAAAGCAGTTTGACTTGGTGGTACGCTTTGATGAACCGTATCGGAAAGATATCGAGCACCTCGAAAATGCAGCGATCCAACTTCCGTCAGGCGGAAGTATTCCGTTGTCTGAATTGGCGACTATATCTTATACCAAAGGACCAGCAAAAATTTCCCGAGACAATACCCAACGAAGAGTGGTCGTGGGAGTCAATGTGCGTAATCGAGACCTACAGTCTGTGGTGGACGATATTCAGGCCATTGTCAAAAATAAGATAGAGGTTCCTGAAGGTTACCGAGTGGAATATGGAGGGCAGTTTGAAAATTTGCAGCAGGCACGAACGCGACTTTTGATTGCGGTTCCGATCGCGCTCTTACTCATTTTTGTATTGCTCTACTTTGCATTTTCTTCGGCTAAAGATGCCTTCATGATTTTTACAGCGATCCCCTTATCAGCGATTGGGGGTATTGTCCTGCTTTGGATGCGGGATATGCCGTTCAGTATTTCTGCTGGGGTAGGTTTTATTGCGCTATTTGGAATAGCGGTTCTCAACGGTATTGTCATGATTGAACACTTTAAATCCATGGCTTCTCGCTATACTTCACTTCGTGAATTGGTGTTGGTAGGTGCTGCTGAGCGTCTCCGTCCTGTTCTCTTAACCGCTTCAGCTGCAGCTTTAGGGTTTTTGCCAATGGCCCTGTCTGGGTCAGCTGGTGCAGAAGTGCAGCGCCCCTTGGCCACAGTAGTTGTGGGAGGACTCATATCGGCTACCTTACTGACCCTGGTGGTACTTCCTGTGCTTTACGTTTGGTTTAATTCCAAAGAAGAGCGATCGACTTCTAGCATGAAAGGTGGCACACTACTCCTGCTTTTTCTGATTCTTCCGCTTGCGAGTACTTGGGCACAAACTTCCTCTAGATTGACTTTGGAGGAGGCACTTGTCCTAGCTGAAAAGCAAAACTTGGGAATTCAAGCTGCACAAAAGCGGTTGGCGGCTGCTGAAGCCCTGACTGGCTCCGCTTGGAGCTTGGAAAAAACACAAGTATACCATGCTCAAGATCAAAACGATATTGCTGAAAATGGTGTATTCAACCGGGTTTGGGGGGTGCGCCAGCGATTTGAGCTACCAACAGTTTACAACACATCCAAGAATCTCCTTCAAGCAGGTGAAAGCCAGGAAGAAGCACGATTGCAATTGGATATGCGTGCCTTGAAAAAGGAAGTGAGCCTGGCCTTCGTAACCGCTCAGTACTGGATGGAGTTGGAGCAAAATTATAGGTATTTGGATAGCCTCTATTCCGCCTTTGCAGTGGCCGCATCTCTTCGTCTAGAAACGGGAGAGACCTCGCTTTTGGAAAAACTCACGGCAGATAGCAAGCAAAAAGAAATTGGATTGCGCAGTTCGGAGGCAAAAAGCGAAAAGTTGAATGCCTTATTGCGCTTGGCCAGTTTGTTAGGTCTGGAGGGGGAAATTCAAATTTCTGCTAATCCGGTGGTATTGAATTCAGCAATGCCTCAAGACCTGCATCCAGGATTCTCCTGGTACGAAGCGACTAAGATGCAAGCCAAGTACCAGACCCAATTGGAGCAACAGTATTTGTTGCCCGACGTAAATGTGAATTTATTTCGAGGCACCAATTTAGCCGCAGGCTCCAAAATCTATCCTGGGTTTGAGGTAGGCGTAGGCATCCCCTTGTTTTTTGGAGCGCAATCGTCCAAAATAAAGTCTGGGAAACTAGTGCAAGAGCAAGTAGGCTTAGAAGCCGAAAATTTCCAGGTACGTTTGGACAATCAAGTTACGGTTCTGCAAAACAAGTTGGCTCAGCAAGGGCAGGTAATAGACTACTTTGAAAAAGAGGGGATGCTTCTTGCCAATCAGTTGCAAGCCCAAGCCAATCGCTCCTTTTCTGAAGGAGAAATTGATTTTCTCCAGTATGTGCAATTGATAGAAAATTCACGGTCCCTTCGTCTTCAATATTTGCAAGCAAAGCGTGACTACTTAATCAATCAACTCGAACTTCTTTACCTAAATCCCGCATGAAATCTAGTTCAAAAATACTTTTAGCGTCTGTTTTAGCCTTATTTCTGATGACTTCCTGTGGCAAAAAGGAAGATGGGATTGAGGTGAGTGAGGCTCCAAGTGAATCCACTGAAATCCAGTTGACGGAGGAGCAATTTCAAACCATGAAAATGGAGTGGGGGGAATTGCATACCGGAGAATTTTCGGAGGAGATTGCTGTCCAAGGTACGGTTCAGATTCCCGTGGAAGGGATGCGTGAAATCACCACCTACTTTGGTGGATATGTGCAAGATTTGAAGTTGATTGAAGGGGAGGAAGTCCGAAAGGGCCAAGTCTTGTTTACCTTAGAAAACCCAGAATTTCTACGCTTGCAGCAAGATTACCTGGAGACCAAAAGTCAATTGACCTACCTGAAAGCTGAATGGGAACGGCAAAAGACTTTGGCGCAAGAGCAGATTTCAGCGCAGAAAAATTTCTTAAAAGCTGAGGCAGACTATCAAGCAGCTTTGGCAAAAACACAAAGTTTGAAAAAGCAGTTGGCCCTAATTTCGATTGATGGAGAGACGCTTTCTCCATCTACCATGCGGAGCAAAATTTCCATCACCTCACCGATTGCTGGATTTGTGGAGGAAGTTCTGGCGGTGCCAGGACAGTTTTTACCAGCAGCTGCCAAGGCGCTTACCTTGATGAGTAAGGAGCATATTCATGTGGAATTGGTGCTTTTTGAGAAGGATGCGAACAAGGTTCATATCGGTCAAGTAGTCGAATTTACAAGTCCTGACCGTCCGGATGAGGTACTCAAAGCAAAAATTAAAGTGGTGGGCAAGTCCATCAATGCGCAGCGACAGATCAACGTGCATGCGGATCTGATTGATGAAAAGGAAGAAGCCAAATTGACTCCAGGTATGTTTTTGCAAGCTCGAATTCAATTGGATCCACAACAGTCTTTGGCTGTTCCTGAAGAATCGATTATTGAGGTAGGAGATGAGCACTACATCTTGGTTCAAAAATCAAAAAGTGCAGGAGCCTTTACTTTACAGAAGATCAAGGTGACGCCTGGGTCAAAAGGCAAGCATTACCGAGCAATCACTACGGATGCGGCCCTAGATTCTACCGCTGTGGTGTTGATTAAGGGAGGGTTTAACCTACTTTAATTGTTCCAAGTTGGATGCTGATAAAAAAGCCTGTTGAAATTCAGTATGGAGCCATATCTTTATTCCTTTGAATTTTAAGCAATTAAACTTCCTCCAAATACAATGCTCCATCCCTTAGATAATCCCATTTGGACGGCCCTCAATAGGGAAGGAGCCAAACATGCTTTTGGGCGAGGTGAAGCACTTTTTATTGACCGGAAGATGGGCTTTTTTGCGGGACTTTCCAGTTACGGGGCTGAGCAATTGGATCAGTTGCATGCAGTCATGGATACAGGGATGCGGGTGATCTTATTTACTCCTGGATTTTTGGAGTTGGATCCCAAATGGAAGGTTCGCAATGACAATGCCCTGTTGCAAATGGTATTTGATCAGCCTTCAATCCAATTGACTTTAGATTCATCGATTCGACCACTTGGTGCTACCGATGTATCGGAAATGTTGGCATTAACGCAGTTGGCAAAGCCAGGACCTTTTTTAGAAAATACGATCGATTTTGGTGGTTATTTCGGCTATTTTGTGGAAGGGAGATTGGTTTCCATGGCTGGAACTCGCCTAGTGGCAGGCCCCTACACCGAAGTGAGTGCGGTTTGTACGCATCCTGAATTTTTGGGAAGAGGGTTGTCCCAACTCGTTTTGCATCATGTATTGAATTACATTCAGCAAGGAGGCCAAATTCCTTACCTCCAACTTTATCCAGACAATCTCCCTGCTCACCGTTTGTATCAAAAAATAGGCTTTGTGGAGCGAGCCAATTTGCGCGTGTATTCCTTGGAAAAATAAGGATTCGCAGACTCTTTAAATTAGTTTATTGGGCACTTCCTTTTGTGGAATTTTCACCAATTAATTGGAGTAGATCTAGTTTTCATCCTGCAAAAGACTATTAAGGGTGCATGGAAAATCCCTATATTTCAATTCCAACTTCCTTGTCTGGTTTAGCGACCTATTCCTTTTCGCCAATGAATTCCTACAAAATACTCGTACTCGCACTCCTTTTCTTTTCTCAGGACCTTTTTGCTCAATCTAAAGCAACCAAAACCGAGCACCTGGTATTGGTAACCCTTGATGGCCTACGTTGGCAAGAATTGTTTCGAGGGGCCGACTCCTTGTTGGTGGACGATACAGGAATGGTGGAAAAATCAGGTTCCTTATTGGCTGATTTTTGGCATTCGGATCCACAGATTCGTAGAACCAAACTGTTCCCTTTTGTATGGGGTACGCTTGCCCAACAAGGACAAGTGTATGGAAATAGATCTTTTGGTGCCAAAGTAGACACACAAAACAAACTCTGGTTTTCCTACCCCGGCTACAATGAGTTGCTTTCGGGAAGTGCAGACGATAGCCGAATCCGATCCAACGACAAAGTGCCCAATCCCAACAAGACCTTTCTAGAGTATTTGAACGAGATGCCCGCCTATCGAAATAAGGTGATGGCTTTTGGTGGTTGGGATGTATTCCCGTTTATTATCAACGAAAGCCGAAGTGGCATTCCTGTGAATTCAGGATTTACTCCTGCCATAGGAACTGCCCTTTCAGAGACCGAGAAGCTTCTTAATCGGCTGCAAAAAGAAATTCGCGGGCCTTGGGAGTCTGTTCGACTCGATCCTTTTACCCACCACTATGCCTTGGAAGCCTTGCGGATTCGGAAGCCAAGCATCCTATACCTGGCATATGGGGAAACGGACGATTGGGCCCACGATGGGAAGTACGACGAATACTTGAGATCCGCTAGGCAAACCGATGACTACTTGAAGGAAATCTGGGAGACCCTTCAGGCAGATCCTCATTACCGAAACAAGACCACCATGCTCATCACAGTGGACCATGGCCGTGGAACCAGCAAAGAAAGCTGGAAAGGCCATGGTGCAGATGTCCCTGGTGCAGGGCAAGTTTGGCTTATTGCGATTGGCCCCGATACACCTCCCTTAGGAGAAATCAAGCAGGAAGGGCAATGGCATTCGGCCATGATTGCTCGCACGATCTTTCACTTACTTGGATTAGATTACCCTGAGGATAACGCCGCGCCAGCCTGGAAAGAAATCCTTGGCCAAACCCGTTTGAAATAAATCAAGTTGATCTAATTCAAGTTGGTTTAGTTCGACCTGGTATAGCTCTCCCCATGGGCTAGGTTTCCCCATTCCTTCCTTCAAACTGAAAAAGCCCTTGGAACAGCTTGCGAAGCAGGTAGCCCAACGTCAAGCCATTCTTCAGGAAGTCTTCAATTAGTGATCTTTTGGTTTTTTGTCCAAAAGAAGAAACTCATTGACTATGATCTCGGTAACCAACTTCTTGTCGCCATTTTTGTCCGTATAACTCCGGTTGGTCAATTTGCCTTCTATGGCGATTTCCGAGCCCTTATCCGTGAATTTGGCTAAGTTCTCTGCGGTCTTGTCCCAGACTACCAGGTTGTGCCAAATGGTCTCTTCTACCCGTTCGCCTTTTTGATTTTTGTACACTTCTGAAGTAGCAAGACTGACGTTGCCTACAGATTTTCCAGATTCCAGATTTTTTAAATCAAGCTTGCTGCCGAGATGCCCAATGAGCTGAACTTTGTTTTTTAATGCATTCATGGAGTTAAAAATTGAGGTGAAGCAGGAAGGATCCTGCGATAAAAAGATTGAAAAATGATAAACCAAACTTGATGAAAAGGAAAATCAAACTCGGGAGATAAGTACTTAAAATCGTTTAAAAACGACTAAATTCGAGAGAGGAGAGGGGTAGTGGAATTCGGAATTGGGATTACTCCTGCTTTTTCCCTATCCAAAACAGCAAAGAGCCAATGCTTACAAAAATAGCCGTCATCCAAATGGATTGGCTGCTTACCTGCAGCATTAGCCAAAGACAAGCCCCAATTCCCAAAACAGGAATGGTATAGCCTCCTTTCAAGATGAATCGTCCCTCTCCACGAAACTGAGGCCGAAGTTTGGGGATAGCCGCACAGCTCATGCCATACAAGAACAATCGAGAAAGCACCGTCATTGCAGCCAATACCGTAAATGAACCAAAGGCAGCTAATAAAAAAGCAGCAACCCCAAAAAACACGACTGAGTTGGCAGGAGTCAAAAACCGGGAATGCACCTCTCCAAACCAGCGGGGAAGCGATTTCTCCAAGGATAGTGCATAGGTCACTCGGGTAGCGGAAAACATGGAACTGACCAAGTTGGCGAGTACCGAAGCCGCCACACCTACCATCAAGAGAATAGCACCAATTGGACCAAAAAGACTTGCTGATACATCCAATAAGGGGGTTTTAGAATGAGCAAGATCGGGCAATGCAGCCTGGGATACGAGTTGGATCACCATGTACAAGACAGCCACTACGGCCAATCCCAGCAACAATCCCAAGGGCATGTCGCGCTCAGGGCGCTTGGCCTCACCCGCAGGAACTACTGCTCCCTCAAATCCAACAAAGGCATAGATCAAAAGTAAGGCCGCTGCTCCCAAATCCTTGGTAGGGGGAATTGGACTCTCAAACCTTGGGATAACCTCGGAACCTAATAGGATAAATCCTCCTAGAGGAAGGAGAATGAGTACCGCAAATTTGATGACCGTAAACAGTGTCATGGAGCGTATCGATTCCACTGATCCAAGGACATTGATCACACTCAATCCTACACAAATCACCGCCAAAGAAATAATCCTTCCGGTACCCGTGCCAGCCCCATCTATGAAATAAGCAATGGAGTCGGTAAGCAAAACTGTATTTGCAGAAAAGGAGATCAACCGAGCCAGGTAGTACAACCAGCCTCCTTGAAATCCAATAAAAGGACCAAATGCCAGGGTGCCGTACCGTATCGGCCCACCCGTACCCCGGAAGTAACTCCCTAATTCCGCGAAGCACAAAATAATCGGTAAGATCAAGAGTGCACAAAATGCATAGACCAGTACGCTGTACTCACCAGCCAGGGCTGCTGCGCCACTGGGTAAACCAAAAATCCCAGCACCAATCAATCCATTGACGACCAGCATCCAAATGCCCCAGAGCCCAAGATTCCGAGGGAGTTTTTCTTCAACGGCTGAGCTAGAATTAGAAGCTGTACGCATAAATTGATGGTGGCTTAAAATTAAAACTAATCCCTTTTGCCCTAAAATCAATGACTTTTACATGGAGCGGGTGAATCAATACGCTACCACTTGGTCATACCTGATGAAGTCTAAAAGTTTATAAAAGTTGAGTTTTTTACTTTCCGAAATCTAGAATCCCACGGATGGCATTGATTTCACCCATTTCATTTTTCAAACTTTCCCCTTCCTCATTCGCGATTTTTTCCCGGAAGGCGCTCAGGTTAGCAATGTAACCATCGAGTGCTGCAAGGACATTTTCTTTGTTTTCAAGAAAAATAGGGGCCCACATATCTGGGCTGGATTTGGCAAGGCGGACGGTAGAAGAAAACCCCGAACCCGCCATATCGAATATGTTCTTTTCGTCTTCCATTTTTTGAAGGACAGTTTTTCCCAACATAAAGGAAGTCAAGTGGGAGAGGTGAGACACATAGGCCAAGTGGCGGTCGTGTTCTGCTGGATCCATAAACCGAAGCTTCAGGTTCAGTGCATCAAAGAGGCGGTATGCTTTTTCTTTGAGGTGCAGATCCGTCTTTTCAAGCTCACATAGGATCATCACCTTTCTATCCAATAGCCCAGCATCTGCTGCCTTGGGCCCAGAATATTCTGTTCCAGCAATTGGGTGTGCCGCTAGGTATTGGGATCGCTTGGGATGATCGGCTACCAAATAGCACAGTTTGGCCTTGGTAGATCCTAGGTCAAAAACTAGCGTATTGGGTCCAATTTGTGTCAAGGTCTGGATCAATAAATCCCCTAAAGTATCTGCTGGGGTTGCTAAAATCACTACATCTGTATCGGTATCCGGAATGGATTTTACTTCTGTGATGATTCCTAGATCTAGCGCTTCTTGGAGGTGCTGTCGATTGTGATCCTGCCCGGTAACACTGATTTCCGGAAACTTTTGTCTGGCGGCAAGGGCAAAGGACCCACCCAAGAGCCCGAGTCCAATTACATGTATTTTTTTCATTTCAGGGGGTCGGTTTGATGCGGTTGATGGCTTCCAAGATTTTGAATTCTTGGAGACAAAGGGAAATGCGGACGTAGTCATTCCCTTCTGAGCCGAATATTTTTCCTGGCGTGATGAAGATATTTTTTTCGTAGAGCAACTGATCAACCAATGCTTCTGCTGACTTGCCAGCAGGTACGCGGCACCAGACAAATAATCCAGCGGCTTCTCGGTCATAGGTCAATCCCAGATGGTCTGCAAGAGTCCAAACCAGTTTTCGGCGACTCGCATAGACTTCGTTTTGTTGTTCAAACCAGGTTTTCCCAAGCAAAAGGGCAGCAGTTGCTCCCTTTTGAAGGCCTAGAAACATGCCGGAATCCATGTTGGATTTGACTTTGAGTACAGCGGACACCCATCCCGCTTTTCCACAAAGCATGCCGACACGCCAGCCGGGGATATTGAAAGTTTTACTTAGCGAATTGAGCTCCAATCCTACATCCATTCCTCCTGGGAGGGCTAGTAAGCTTTTTGGATTCGGATTTAAGATGTGACTGTAGGGATTGTCATGCACAAGTAGGATGTCATGTCGCTGCGCAAAAGCAATGAGCTCTGTCAACACGGTCTTGGAGCCAGCAGCCCCTGTTGGCATGTGCGGGTAATTGATCCACATCAATTTGACTCGACTCAGGTCCAAAAGCTCAAGTTCCTCCAAATTAGGTCGGCCCTGCTTACTCAAATCCAAGTTGTAGTAAATGGGACTAGCCCCAAGCAATTGGGTGACGGCTGTGTAAGTAGGATAACCCGGATTGGGAATTAATACCTGATCTCCCGGATTCAAAAAAGCCATACTTACGTGGAAAATCCCTTCCTTAGAACCCATCAGGGGGAGGATTTCTCGGTTTGGATCCAGTTGCACATCAAACTCGCTGGCATAATACTGCGCCACCGCTGTTCTAAATTCTGGGATACCTTGATAGCCTTGGTAGCCGTGCGCTTGTTCGTTTTCAGCGGTGCTTTTCAGGGCATCGATGACACTACGATGAGGACTTAAGTCGGGGGAACCAATCCCCAAGTTCAATACAGGCTTTCCTTCTGCGATTAGCCTGTTGACTTCTCGGAGTTTGGCTGAAAAGTAGTATTCTTCAACGCCTTCAATACGTTTGGCAAATCCCTTCATCCTTTCCTACTTTGGTATTCTCCAAAAATTTTCAATTCCCCAAACTCCCTACTCATCTGGGCCACCGCCTCCTCGTAGGATGCAGGATCTTTATATTCTGCATCAATAAAAAAGGCATAGTCCCAAGGTTTGTCCATCAAGGGGATGGATTGAATTTTACTCAAATTCAGATTTTTTTCGGCAAGCATCGTGAGGAGTTTGGCCAATCCTCCGGCCTCATTGCGAATGGTAATTTTAAAGGAAACCTTGTTTGCCACTTCTTGAGTTTTGGATTTTTCTCGAGTCAAAAAAATGAATCGAGTGAAATTATCCTTTACCGTTTGAATCTGAGGCGCCAAAATTTCCAATCCATAACTCCCTGCTGCGATTTCGCTGGCAATAGCGGCCACGCCTTGGAGTTGCTCTTCTTGGATTCGCTTGGCAACCGAGGCAGTGTCTTGATCGTCAATCAGGCGAAGCTTAGGATATTGGGATAAGAAGGCTTTGCATTGGAGCAAGGCCATGGGGTGGGAGCGAACCTCGACGAGGTCAGCAATAGATTGCCCTGGCAAAGCCATCAAATGATGAGAAATGGGCAAATAGTACTCCTCATGAATAAAGAGTTCGTACCGATCAATCAACTCGTAATTCGGCAAGATGGCACCCGCGATGGAGTTTTCGATAGCCATAATTCCTACCGCTGATTGGCCGTTGGCAACTGATTTGGCAACTTCTTCGAAAGTAAGAAAAGGGAGAACCTTGGCCTGCCCTCCAAAATTCAGGAGGGCTACCTGGTGGTGAAATGAGCCAGGGATTCCTTGAATTGCGACGTTCATGGTGTACTGGGAGAAAGAATTTCCTGGTAAATACCAGCCTGATCTACCTGATTCCAAAAACTAGGATAGGACTTATTGACTACTTCAGGGTCTTCAATCCATAATTCGGTTTTGGTCACCAAAGGCATAAAGGCCATGGCCATGCGATGATCTTCGTACGTGTGAATTTGCACCCGACGTGGCATAGTTACCGATGGGATCACTTGGAAGGTGTCAGGGGAAATTTCCCGTAACTCCGCATTGAACTTTGCTAGTTCCTGCTGCAGCGCATAGATACGGTCTGTTTCCTTGATGCGTAGGCTTTCCAATCCCGTGAAAAGGGCATTTTGTCCCAAAATAGCACAGGTCACAGCCACGGTCTGCGCCAAATCAGGGCAATGCGTAAAATCCCAACTCTTCAAGCCGGTTACCCCTTGCTTTTCGAGCAAAAGCCCACCTTCTTGAAAGGTGCTTCGGATGCCTAAATGCGCCATGATTTCCACGATGGCTGCATCCCCTTGCAAACTCTTTTCTTTCAGCCCCTTTAGAAAAAAGGAACCAGAATCGGCACAGGCCAACAAGCTAAACCAATAGCTCGCGCCTGACCAATCGCTCTCTACAGCAAAGTGGGTAGGCTGGTATGCCTGAGGGGTAATTTTGATGGTATTTCCTTCCCAACTGTACACAATTCCAAATTGTGACATCAGTGCTAAGGTCATTTCGATGTAGGTTTTGCTCCCGACCTTTCCTTCCAGCTCCAATTCCAAACCTAAGGGGAGCAGCGGAGCAATCATCAGGATTGCAGAAATGTATTGGCTGGAAACGTCCCCACGGATTCGGATTTTTTCGGTGACTTGGCGAGGAAGCCCTTGCACGGCTAGTGGCGGATAGCCTTCCGTGCCTAAGTAATGAATTTCAGCACCCAAACTCCGAAGTGCATCCACTAAAATTCCAATGGGGCGCGCACACATGCGTGGGGTGCCTGTCATTACTTTTTGTTGGTTGGTCACTGCAACGAACGCTGTCAAAAACCGCATAGTCGTTCCTGCATCCAGTACATCAAATACAGCTGGGTTAGTTTGCAGCAGCCGAATCATGGTTTGCGTATCACGCGCCTCCGCTAGGTTGCTCAGCGTATTTTTTCCTTCCGTCAGGGCATCAATCACCAAGGCACGGTTTGATTCACTTTTGGAGGAGGGAAGGGGTATTATTACCCTTGGAAATTCAGATTTTTGGGTAAGCCTAAGGAGTTGCATGAGTTGAAATAGCTAAGGTTAGGCCTGAGGAAGTTGCTGGTAATAGAGAATGGCATGCCGGATTTCCTCTCGAGTCACTGGGTTGTTGTAAGTGCAGTCACCAAGGGATGGGAGCAAGGTAAAAAGCTGGGTAGCGCCTTCGTTCTTTTTGTCTTGGGCGCATAGGTCCAAAATTGCACTCAGGTCCTTGGAGTCCAAATTCACCTTACCAAAGATGGTAAGCAATTTGATGCTGAGCTCATTCAATTCTTCAAAGCTCAATCCGATTTTCTGAAAGGATAAAAACCCTTCTGTAATCATACCCAGTGCGATGGCTTCTCCATGAAGCAAGGGATCTTGGCTGTTGAGGTAAAAGGATTCTACCGCATGGCCAATGCTGTGACCGAAATTTAGGATTTTGCGAAGCCCGCTTTCTTTAGGGTCCACGTTCACCACTGCTTTTTTGATGCCTACCGAATGCCGGATTACCCGATCCCAGTCTTGATTTTCCCATAAGGAGCTGGGTAAGGATCTGAAAAATGCCACATCCCGGATGAGGCCATGCTTGATCACCTCGGCATAGCCTGAACGGAGTTCACGCTGGGGTAGTGTTTGTAGAAAAGTGGGGTCAATGAGTACGGCTTCTGGTTGTTGGAATACGCCCAGGTGGTTTTTGAACCCCATAAAATCTATTCCCAACTTACCGCCCACACTGGCATCTACTTGGGAGAGTAGGGTAGTGGGAATGGTAATAAATGGGATCCCTCTTTTGTAGACGCTGGCGCAAAAGCCACCCATATCCCCAATCACGCCTCCACCTAAATTGAGTAGTAAAGCCTGTCGGTCAAGGACTGCTTCAGTCATCTGTTTCCAAATGGAAGCACAGGTTTCCAGAGTTTTGTGTTGTTCACCTGCTGGCACCGTAATGAGCATGGCATTAGAAGGCAATACTTCCTGAATCAATGGAAGGCAATGCTGATGGGTGTTTGCATCCATGAGCAGAACCAATCTGGAATAATTGCGCGCATGCAATACCTCTTTCAAGGTACTGCAAATGGCTTTTGTGAAGTGTACCGTTTCCACAGATCGCTTTGGTCTAGGAGTTAAAGGTAAAAAACCTTCCTGCTATCCTTGAAATAGCAGGAAGAGCTTTCTGTTTATTTTTTGATTGGCTCTGCTTCGCGGAGCTGTTTTTCTTGTCTTTTTACGGACTCTTCATGAATGCAATAGAGCAACTCCTTCATGAATTTTTCGCTGAGGTGTTTTTTCACTCCTTTTTCGGTACGAGAGTCCATCACCTCTTTCCATCGGTCGGATTGAAATACCGTCAGGTTGTGCTCTCGTTTGTGAGCTCCAATTTGATCAATGATAGAAAAGCGTTCTTGCAAGATATCCAAAAGCTGGTCGTCCAAATGGTCTACTGCGCGACGTAAATCAAATAGTTTTTCGTCGGGACGCATGTTTTCTAAGGATTGCTTGAATTCAATCGAATCGATCATTTCCTTCAAGCGGAATGGGGTTACCTGCTGCTTGGCATCAGACCAAGCTTTGTCTGGATCGTGGTGGGTTTCAATCATTAAGCCATCCAAACCGAAATTCATGGCGCTTTGTGCTACTTCCAGCAATCCATCTCTGCGGCCTACGATATGCGATGGATCATTGATCACTTCCATTCCGGTCCACTCTCGCTTCAGGTGGATGGGCATGGACCAGTTGGGTTTGTTCCGGTAACGCTTGTCGTAAGCATCCGAAAATCCTCGGTGAATGGCTGCCAGCTTGGTAATTCCCACGGCATACATTCTTTCCAAAGCACCCATCCAAAGCTCCAAATCTGGATTCATGGGGTTTTTGATCATCACTGGGATATCTACACCGCGTAATGCATCTGCAATTTCCTGAACAGCAAATGGGTTGACCGTAGTCCGTGCGCCAATCCATAGAATATCGATTTGATGCTTGAGCGCCATTTCTACGTGTGCAGCGTTGCCTACTTCCACCGTGATGGGGATATGGAGCTCGTTGCGGACGATTTCCATCCACTTCAATCCTTCTTCTCCTACACCCTCGAAGGAGCCTGGTCGCGTTCTTGGCTTCCAGATACCGGCGCGGAACACTTGAGGAATAAATTGAGCTTCCTTCATTTCAGTACAGATCTGTGTAATCTGCTCAGGTGTTTCGGCGGAACAAGGGCCTCCGATGATCATTGGGTTACTTAGGCCAAGTCCCCAGTCTTTAATTTGTTTGTGTGGCTTCATGGAATTGAAGGGTTTAAATAAAAAAAGCCCGACTCTTTCGAATCGGGCTTTGTGAAGTTTATTTGCTTTTAGTTTTTGGCTAGACAATACACAGCTCCGATTCGATTTTGAGGTCGAAAGTAAAAGTAAAAGAAGCTAAACCAGATTACTGCTGTGATGAACATGTCGTAAATGTAAACCACTATTTTTTAAAAGCAAAATTATTTCTCCGCACTCCTGTTGTCAAATTTTCAATAAAATGAGCATAACTTTTAAAAAATTCTAATTAAGCGTATGCAATGCGGTGAATTCAAAATAAAATTTTGTCAATTATTTATAATTAAAAATAATAGCTTCCATTTATTTTTTTAAAGCAATAGCCTACTGATAGTTCTCCTTTAGGAGATAAATTTTAGCTCATGCTTAATCTTCTATCCATTCCGTTTGCTTTCGAATGGATTCTTGATGGATAACTCGAAACAGTTCTGCTACCACATCTGGATTTAGTTGAATTGCTTTTGCCCAATTGGATCTGCTATGCAAGATTTCTTGCCAACGTTCCAATTGAAAAGCGGCAACATTATTTTCCTTTTTGTAGGCTCCAATTTTTTCAACCAAGTGCATTCTTCTACTCAATACCTCTAATAGCCCTCGATCAATTTCGTCAATTTGTTTTCGGATTTCATCCAGTGGATTTAGGCCGTCCTTAGTATTGAAATCTCCGTTTCTTGTGACCAATTCGCCCATTAGCAGTTTTAAATCTGCTGGGCTTAGTTGCTGGGCCGCATCCGTCCAAGCTGCATCCGGATTTATATGTGATTCGATCATCAGCCCATCAAAATTGAGGTCCAGGGCATGTTGAGCGATGCCTTTCACTAGGGATCGTTTCCCGGAAATGTGACTGGGATCATTGATCAGGACTAATTCGGGACGAAGTGTTCTGAATTCGATTGGCAATTCCCACATTGGTGAATTTCGATGCAGTGTATCTCTAAAATTCGAAAATCCACGGTGTATGGCTCCTATTCTAGATAAACCTACTTGTTCCAATCGTTCAATGGCTCCAAGCCAAAGTCCCAAATCTGGGTTGATGGGGTTTTTGACCAAAACAGGGATATCTGTGCCTCGCAAACTTTCGGCAATCTCGGTAACGGTAAATGGATTCACGGTAGAGCGGGCTCCAATCCAAAGAACATCCATTCCTGCTTGAAGCGCCTCCTCCACATGGTAGGCGGTCGCTACTTCTACAGCAACCTTTACCGCGTGCTTTTGCTTCGCTTCCTGAAGCCAAGGCAATGCCAAGCTGCCCAATCCTTCAAAGCCATTGGGACGTGTTCTGGGTTTCCAAACTCCTGCTCGGATTAGGGATACGCCATTCGTTGCCAATTGACTCACTGTGGAATCTAGCTGTTCAGGAGTCTCCACGCTACAAGGGCCTGCGATGAGGAAGGGGGTTCCCAGTTGGGAATCTTTAAGGAAGGGGAAAAGTTGTTTGATACTTGGGTTCATGCCGGAGAAACCAAGGGGATGTGCCTAAAGTTTCCATGAAGGTAAAAAATCCACTCTTTTTCCTTGCTCTTAATCCCAAACAAAACCCAAGGGTCGCTGTTTTTCTACTATATTTGCCCCATTAAATGCGCGCTATGCCCATCAAACCCACTATTTCTTTTGAGAATTTGGAAGTAGCCTTTGCTTCCAAGAGTAATGCAGAACTTCGAAAGATGTATCTGATTTTTGCCACCCTCAATAAAAATTGGCTTTCAAACCTTGGAATTAAGTTAGCAAACCTATCTTTTCAACTGCATCTACCCATCAAAGGTATCCTCAAAAAAACCATGTTTGGGCATTTTTGTGGTGGAGAAAACATCAAAGAAAGTGTATTGGCTTGCCAGCATTTAGCAAATTATGGGGTACACTCTATTTTGGATTTGTCGGTAGAAGGAAAAGGAGATGAAGCGAGTTTTGAAGCTACTACAGAAGAAATTTACCAAACCTTGGTAGAATCGGCCAAGACAGATTACATGCCATTTGGTGTATTTAAAGTTACCGGATTAGGTGATTACCACATTCTTGAGAAAATTCAAGCTAAGCAAACCCTGACAGCTGCGGAGCAGGAGGCATACAGCCGACTCGAAATTAGAGTGGACCGACTTTGTAAAGCGGCGCATGATCTTGGATTGAAAATCCTAGTTGACGCCGAGGAAAGCTGGTTTCAAGATGTGATCGACGACATGGCCTACCGGGCAATGGCTACCTATAATAAAGAGCGCTGTGTGGTGTACAATACCTACCAGATGTATCGCCACGATTCCTTGGACCGGCTGAAGAAAGCTCACCAGGTGGCAAAAGAGCAGGGCTACTTCTTTGGAGCAAAGCCAGTTCGTGGTGCCTACATGGAAAAGGAACGTGCTCGTGCCAAAGCGGAAGGGTATGTAGATCCGATTCAACCCAACAAGGAAGCGACGGATCGAGATTACGATTTGGCAATCGCTTATGCAGCGCAAGCAGGAGTCCACTTGGTATGTGCTACACACAATGAAAAGAGTACTTTAGCCCTTACGGAATTAATGAGCCAACACCAAATCGATCCCAAGTCGGATCAGGTGTATTTCTCCCAATTGTATGGAATGAGTGATTCCATCTCCTATAATTTGTCAAAAGCAGGCTATCGGGTGGTGAAGTATGTTCCCTATGGCCCCGTGGAAAAGGTAATGCCTTACCTCAGCCGAAGAGCAGCTGAAAACTCCTCCATTGCAGGTCAAAGCAGCCGAGAGTTTGAATTGGTAAAAAAAGAAATGAAGCGAAGAAGGCTCTCATAAAAGAAAATAGATACGAACGAATAGACCAACCATCACCATGCAACTATTGAGCGAACAGGAACTGGAACGAAGAAAAGACCGAGAGGAACTCTATTCCCTAGGCATCAATCCCTATCCTGCGGAGTCTTTTGTAATCAATGCCAATGCGGCCGATATTCATGCCAATTACGAGAACAACAAAACGGACTACAAAGATATTTCCATTGCAGGGCGTTTGATGAGTCGAAGAATTATGGGTTCCGCTTCCTTTGCGGAGATCCAAGATTCTACTGGTAGATTACAGATCTATGTGCGCAGAGACGACATCAGTACTCCAGAAAATCCTGATTTCTACAATACCGTATTCAAAAAATTACTAGGCATAGGAGATTTCATTGGGGTGAGAGGATACATTTTCACTACCCAAACAGGGGAAATATCCCTTCATGTGACCCATCTGACTGTATTGTCCAAAGCAGTGAAGCCGCTGCCAATTGTAAAAAGAGACGAGGATGGAACTGTATATGATGGGTTTACCGATCCTGAGCAGCGCTACAGACAGCGGTATGTGGACCTTACAGTAAATCCAGCCGTGAAAAAAACCTTTGTAACCCGTTCCAGAATAATCTCCAACATGCGTCGCTATTTTGACGATCATGGTTGGCTAGAGGTGGAGACACCAATCTTGCAAGCGGTGCATGGTGGAGCAGCAGCGCGTCCTTTCCAGACCCATCACAATACCCTGGACATGCCACTTTACTTGCGCATTGCCAATGAACTCTACCTGAAGCGATTGATCGTAGGTGGATTTGATGGAGTATATGAGTTTGGAAAGATGTTCCGAAACGAGGGTATGGACCGTACACACAACCCTGAGTTTACGTCCATGGAAATCTACGTAGCTTATAAGGATTACATCTGGATGATGGAAATGGTGGAGGAGTTACTCGAAAAAGTGACCCAAACCATTCATGGAGTGACTGCAGTACAGGTAGGAGGGAAGACGATCGATTTTGCAGGTCCTTACCGTCGATTGACCATGTTTGATTCCATCAAAGAGTATGCTGGCATCGATGTTAGCGAATTGGATGAACAAGGGCTGCGTGAAGTATGTGCCAAATTGGGTATCGAGGTGGATGGATCAATGGGCAAAGGCAAATTGATTGACGAGATCTTTGGTGCCAAGGTAGAAGCCAATTTGATTCAGCCTACCTACATTACGGATTATCCGATTGAGATGACCCCGCTGGCAAAGAAGCACCGAAGCAAACCAGGATTGGTAGAGCGCTTTGAACTTTTTGTCAATGGAAAAGAAATTGCGAATGCATACTCTGAACTCAACGATCCGATCGATCAGCGCGAAAGATTTGAGGAGCAACTCAAACTTGCCGCTAGAGGAGATGATGAGGCGATGGCTATGGACGAGGATTTCCTTCGTGCGCTAGAATATGGGATGCCACCTACTTCCGGTTTGGGTATTGGTATTGACCGCTTGACCATGTTGCTTACCGATAATTCCACCATCCAAGAAGTATTGTTTTTCCCACAAATGCGCCCTGAAAAGAAGGCTGTGGAATTGACAGAAGAGGAGAAAATCATCGTCGAACTCTTGAAAGCCAAGCACCCTGCTTCTTTGCCTGACTTGAAGGCGGAAACTGGCTTGAGTGGTAAAAAATGGGATGTTTCAATCAAAGGATTGACTCAAAAAGGCCTCGTGAAAGTAACTAAAGAAGGGGAAAGCCTGCTAGTAGATCTCCTGGATCAATAAGAATTTCCTATCTTTAAAAAACAAAAAAGTCCAGCATTTGCTGGACTTTTTTGTTGATTGCTGACTAGTTGCTTTTTCAAACTTTTTTAAAAGTAACCAGGCAAAAAAAGGATTGAAGTTCAATTTGATGGGCTGTGGACCGTGGTAGCCTGCAGACTGTGCACTGTCGTCTGTGGACCAATTTTACTTTTTCTGAGAGTCAGCAAACCCAAAAACCTTTTGGAGTAGGGGGCTGGATCTCAAATTGCTATTTTTCCGTAAGGCCAATTCCTCCTTAGCGATCTCAAAAAATAAGCCTTGAAGGGCTTTGTCAGTTACGTAAGCCGTAAGATCTGTATTCACAGGCTTGACCAAAGGAATTTTATTGTAGCGAGACATGACCGTTTCCCAATGAGCTGTGGCTCCTACTTTTTGCAAGCTTGCTTGGATGGGCGGGGCAAACTTTACTCTCAGCTCTGCTGTCGTGCTGAGCTGTAAGTAGTCGGTAGCGGCACGCTCAGATCCTAGAAGGATGCCTTGCACATCTTTGAAAGTCATGTCTTTGATGGCTTGGGTGAAAAGAGGACGCGCCTCTTTTACTGCATCTTCTGCCGCACGATTGATGCTGGTGATCAATTGGTCACATAAGTTGCCCAAACCAATTTTTCGAAGGCTGCGCTCCACTTGAACCGCTTCTTCAGGAAAAGGAAGTTTGATGGCAGGGTTTCCAAGAAATCCATTTTCTAGGTTGAGCCGATCCACACTCAGATTAGTCCCTTTTTCCAAGGCCTCCTTAAGGCCCATGGCCATTTTAGCAGGAGAAGGGTTGACTACTCCTTCATTGGCAGTGCTCACTTTATCGAGCACCTTTTTAAGTTGTGCAGTGGCGATAGTCGGCAAGAGTAGACTTACAAAAAAGAGTCCAAGGAAAATCGGGAGAATAAGGGATTTCATAGCTGGAGTTGTAGCGATTAAGGGTTCGGTATCCCTAACGAAAATTAAGGCAATAAAGGTTTACTGCGCTGGTTAAAAATCAAAGAAGGTTCTTCTTCTTGACACTTTCAAGTCCTGAAGGATGGAAGATTTGACCCGAATATCGATGTTGTAGGAAGTGAATCTTCCAAAAGGAACCCAGTTTACATTCATCTGCCAGCAATGTAAGTCCCGTGCAATCCCAATCATGGTTTGGGTGATTTCATTTTGGTCAAAATTATAGCCGGTATTGAAATTGATCTTCCATTTTTCGGAAATGGACAGGTCTCCACTCACATTCATGGCCTGAGTAATGTTGGTGGTGTTATTCACTTGCCGAGCATAGGCTAGGTTGTAACCAACAGTCAAGTTCCATGGAATATCCCAATCAATGTATTGGCTGGGATCTGCTACGATCCGGTTGATTTCATTTTCCACAAAGGGATTCATCACCCCACCTCGTTGTATGAAATCCTGAGTCAATTCATCGCGTACCTGACCTGGATTTTGTCCATTCTGAGGATTTAGAGACGCATTTAGGTTTAGGGATGCATTTCTGATAGTTCCTATGCCTTGTCCCTTTTTCCAGGCAAATTCCTGACTACTGCGGTAACTTAGTTTTCCATCCGAGCCAAGTGTGGAAATAGTCGCATAGGGATCAATTGTGCTATTCAAGTTGATGGATAGCTTTTGCTGAAACAAACTTGTTCGTGCCGAGAGTTGAATAGGGGATAGCTGAAAGGAATCTGCAGCAAAATTGTAGGCGGTGTTGATATTGAAGGATTCCAAAAGAGGGATTTTCTTGAATTCCCCTTCGGTGCTGTCCGTTTGGGTTTTGATTTTGGCTTCCACTACATTCCGTAGACCCAAGCTCAAGGCTCTAGACTCACCCAAGGGAGCATCTCCGAAGACCATTCCTTGGTGTCTGGAATAGCGACGAAGTTGTCCTGTTTTATCCGTTTGAACTTCCTGGTAGTAGCCATAGGCGGGATCGGAAAAGTCGGGATTGAAGTTGAATCCAAAGGTAGGGGCCATATGGTGGCGAATGGTCTGCAATTTTCCTTTGCCGCTAAAGTTGTAAAACCCGTAGAAGTTGGTATTCATGGCAAAGGAGGTATTGTAGAATCCTACGCGATTGAAGCCCTCTTCCTTCACTTGGTCTACCTGATTGGTGTTGGCATTGTAGTTGTAATTGTACCGCTGCATGTACCAGAGTTCGGTGTAGTTGGCCGAAGCGGTACCGGTGAAATACTTGAAAAGAGAGAAGTTGGAACTCAATGGGATGGTGTTACGTGCTCCATTGTTTCCATTTCTTAGAAGCAAGCCAAAGTTGTCCAAGTTGAAAGGTATGGTCTCGGGACCATCAGTAGGATTGGTTTGCCCAAACGTATTGATTCGGTTGGAAATGGAATTTTGAAGGTTAAAGTTCCAAGCAATATTTAGTGTTTTGAGGGGCTCAAACTTTACATTCTTAAAAGGGCTTTGCCGATTCATGTTGACTCCAATGGTAGGTAAATCCATCCTTACCTCGCCTGTTTGCACACTTTGAGAGTGACGTAGGTTAGCAGATAGCGAAAAAGGAGTGCCTGCAAAGGTTTTGGAGTAGGAGATATTCGAACTCAAATCCCCGGTCACGTTATTTGCAAAATTGTTTGGGTTGATGACGTTATTGAAGTAACTGGTCGAACCTGCATTTACCGATGCAGAGAATCTTCCTGTTCCCCGGGTAATCGGGCTATGGTTCCACTGTACCCGAAATGTGTTGTAGTTGAGGGGAGTTAATTCTGTTTCTGGGCTGACAAATTTTTGGAAATCCACGTTGAAGCCCCCGTTGTATCGGTATTTTTTGGTGTACATGGCCTGGGATTTGAGCCCCCAACCGCCTTTGGAATACACGTCTCCTGTGACACGTAAGTGAATGTAGTCGTTGAAGGCAAAGTAGTAGCCCAAGTCTCTCAAACTTAATCCACGAACTTGCTCTCGCCCGTAGGATGGGAAAATCACGCCGGATGCTTTCTCCTCTGGAGTATCCGGAATCAGACCGAAGGGAAGCCCAAGCGGTGTTGGAATTCCGTTGAAGTATAAATTAAAGGGTCCAGAAACTACCTGTTTGCCAGAAATGGACTTGATTTTGGAGGAAGAAATGTGCCAATGGGGTTTGGTCAGCTTACAGGTCGTGTAGTAGCCATGATCCAAGTAGACACTCCCATCTTCTGTTTTTTTGATGGTAGTACCTCGGAGTACCCCATCCTGCTGCTCGGTCACCACATCTTTGATGATTGCCTTCTGCGTTTTGAAGTTGTAGCGCATCTCCTTCCGGATTTCATAGACGGAGTTGCCATCTTTGAAGAAAGGATTTCCCGAAACTACCCCCAAGCTGTCTGCAATTCCGTATGCGTAGAGTTCGGAGTTTTTCCAGTCAATGACGATGCGATCTGCGTCGAGTCGCATTTTTCCGTACTCAAACCAGGCCTTTTTGTATAGGTAAACTTTGTTTTCGGTAAAGTCTGTGATGATGCTGTCCTCTGCGAAGTATAGAATTTCAGTTTCAATATCACTTTTAGGCACATTATTTGCCGAATCGAGAAGTGCGAGTGTATCTTGCTTGACCAGGGTAGTGTCACCTCTTAGCCCTGTGATTGGTGAGGTGGAGCTAGTTCTTCTATCTCGTTGTGGCCGAGAGCTTTGCTGAGCAATTGCACCCAGCTGGACCAACCAACTTGCTAGAAGGACTAAAAAAACAATCCGAATTCTCGCCACCCTTGCTTTCGCTTTTAGTATTTTTAAATTTAATTTCGTGTAAAGTTAACTCGATTGCCCTCATGGAAAGGTTTAATACCAAAAAAAATCTGTTAAGGTTTCTAATTTTAGTTCCCTTTTTGTTCGGTGGATTTATTCCGAATGAGACCATGATGCCTGCTTTTCGCATGAAAAAAATTGTATTGGATGCAGGTCACGGAGGAAGCGACCCCGGAAATATTGGTTCCAAAGCTAGAGAAAAAGACATCAATTTGGCTGTAACGCTACTTGTTGGGAAGTATATCAAAGAGAACATGCCCGATGTGGAAGTGATTTACACGCGCTCAGACGACAGCTTTCCTACATTGAAGCAGCGCCCGAATATTGCCAATGTCAATAAGGCGGATCTGTTTGTTTCCATTCACTCCAATGCAGCGGCCAACAAAACTGCATACGGAACCGAAACGTTCGTGATGGGAACCAAGCATTTTGAAGCTAATTTCGATATTGTTAAGAAGGAAAACTCTGTAATTCTTCTTGAAGAAAACTACAAAGAAGAATACGAAGGTTTTGATCCAACTTCTCCCGAGTCTTACATGATGTTTAACCTGATGCAAAAGGCCTACATCGGAAATAGTATCACGCTCGCAGATCGTATTGAAACGCAGTTTAGAGATAAGGTGGGTCGTAAAAGTAGAGGGGTGAAGCAAGGTCCATTCTACGTATTGTGGACCCCATCCATGCCGAGTGTATTGGTGGAACTTGGATTTCTATCCAATTCGGAAGAAGAGCGCTTTTTGATGACCAAAGAAGGACAGGAGTACATGGCTTCGGCCATTTACCGTTCCATCAAGGATTACAAAAACGAAATTGAGATCAACTGATCTATCCTAACTCAGATTGAAAACCTTCTTGGATTCAGGAAGGTTTTTTTTATAACTTGAACCGAAGCCACTGGCTGACGTATACGAATGTTATTCTTTAAAATAATTCGGATTTATACCCATGCTTTCTCCATCCCAGCTTGATGCTTTGATTTCTCTCCTGGACGACTCGGACTGGGAAGTGAAACAGCATGTGCGCGAAAAACTGATTGACCTAGGTGCAGCAGTGATTCCTGTCTTGGAGCAAAAATGGGAAGAGAGTTTCAATCCTGTTCTTCAAAAGGAATTGGAGGACTTGGTACATGACCTGCAGTTTGACTTGGTCAAAAAAAGATTGAAGGCCTGGAAAGATTCCAAGGAGCAAGACTTGCTCGAAGGCCTTTGGGTTTTGAATACCTATCAATACCCGGACTTGGAATTGGAGACTCTGCAGGCATCCATTCACCAGCTTTACGTGGAGGCATGGACCTATTTTTCTTCGGACTTGCAGCCAATGGATCAGGTGAAAATCCTGAATCATGTGTTTTTTAAGCAGCTCCAATTTTCGGGCAATACCAAGAATTTTCATTCACCGAGCAATAGCATGCTTTCCATGGTGCTGGAGTCCAAGAAAGGGAATCCCATCAGCCTATGTAGCCTCTACCTCCTAGTGGCAAAGAAATTAAAATTGCCCATTTATGGAGTGAATCTCCCCAACCTATTTGTACTGATTTACAGTCAAGGGGAAAATAGTTTTTACATCAATGCTTTCAATAAGGGAGTTGTTTTTTCAAGAGGAGACCTCTCCAATTACTTGGAGCAACTTAAGATCGAACCTCAGCCTGCTTTTTTTAACCCTTGCAGTCATTTGGCTATTGTCATGCGTTTTTTGAAAAACCTCACTTCCGCCTTCGATAAATTAGGTGAAACAGATAAAGTGGAGGAGGTATTGGAGTTGCTACGTATTTTGGAAGATTAGTAAGTACGAATCGTGCAGCCTACGGCTCTCGCCTGGGAAATTGCTGGTTTTTCTCCACGAAGGATCTGCGTCAAAGCGATTTCAAGAAATTTCTCCGTTACTACACTTTCTACCTGGGCATTGTTGTCCAAGGCACCCTTAAATACAAGCTCGAGATCCATTTTTCCAGGTACGAGCACAAATACTTCTGGAATTTTGCTCGCTTGAAAAACTTGAGTCCACTGTTGTTTTTCATCGACTATATAGGGCATGTTGAGCCCGCTTTCATCGATATACGTTCGGAGACGTGTCAGTTCGGATTCGTTGTTTTGTATTTGTGGATTGATCAATACAAAACCAATACCCTGTGTTTCAAATTTGGCACGAAGTGCTTTGATTCTGCTTTCGTAGAGTTTGGCAAATGGACAGGAAGGGTCATGAAAAATCAACACGACGCCTTTTTCTTTCACGAGACTCGGTAGCGTTTTGATGCTGTTGCTAACCGCATCTTTTCCAGAAAGTTGGGTGTGACTTTGGCTAAGTGTAGGGAAACTTAATCCCAAAAAGAATAGCAGGAAAAGAGGAGCTGTCTTCATAGGCAGGTTCAATGCTGGATTTACCAAATGGTGTAGGTTAAGATAAGCTTTTCGCTTTGTTCTACCTGCACTTGGTAGTGATGATCTTCAAAATTTGTCCCATGAATTTTCCCTTTAATCAGCGTAGCATCAGGAGCAAAGGGCTCCAAAAGGATGTTGTCTCTTAGAGAAACTCCTTTTTTTCCATGGCATTTGAAGATGGACTCTTTTGCTGACCAGGCCATCGTGTAATGCGCTGGTAGAGGTTGAAGAAAGGTTAACTCTTCTTCTGCCAAAAACCGGGTGCCGATGCGAAGAATTTTTTCACGAATGATTTCCAAATCGATACCCACTGGAAGTTCTCGGTGGTAGATGGCAGCTGCATAGCCTCGGGTATGGGTCAGCGAAACAAACCCTTGGCCATTCATGGACTGGGATTTGCCATGTTCATCCTTGTAGAAGCCAGGGTAGGGGACCTGCAAGTGATCAAGGGCCTCTTGGATCGCAAGTCTAGCTGTACCCCATTCCTTTTTTTTCTCCGGATGGGAAATGTTAGCAAAGGATAGTTTCTCCCGAAAGCTCAAAAATTCCAATTCTTTTTCGGAAAAGGAGTCGATTATCTTCACAGCCAAGGCTGAGGAAGAATCAATTTTTTCTATTTTTGTTTGCATAGGCCCCAAAGGCGCTGCCAAGAGTGATCCTCGAATATATGTCAAAAATCCAAGTAAATAAATTACATAGCCTTACTGGACACAATGACTGTATTTATGCCTTGAAGGAAGGAGCTGATCCGCGTTATTTTTACACGGGGGCGGGAGACGGGATGGTCGTGGAGTGGGATTTGGA
>JACCDT011766644.1_pt1 | contig 25553 bp, 39 predicted proteins | sample 7446291 | NCBI WGS metagenome assembly JACCDT01 (sample SAMN15323446, study PRJNA562643) | freshwater metagenome | isolation source: river surface water | place: USA:Blue River Watershed | collected 2017-08-17 | reverse complement strand
CCATTACGTCGCCATATCCCGCGCCCGTCACAAGCTTCACTACATGCTTTTTGGGAAACCTTGAGGTACCTTTGACCGTATAACCGACATGGAGACCAAGAAGATCATCGCAGCAGGCGTTCTGCCCATCTGCATCAACACCGACAGGGCACTGCTGTCGAAGCGACACCCGCACGTGATGTATGGCAGCACGTGGGCCTCATGGGGAGGCAAATTCGAGGCCGAGTTGGGCGACACCACTCCGCAATCTTGCGCCAAGCGCGAGTTCTGGGAAGAAACAAGGATCGACACGCCATATCACTTTGTGGAGGAGCCCGTACATGTTTACGAGGACGAACGTGTCATCTACTACACCTTTATCGGCTTCTTCAATGCTGAAGTGGAGGCCGATATCCTGACCGAAGGTGGATTGGCAGACCAGAAGTGGTTCCATTTGGACGAGTTCCCGGACCTGCTCATGCCGGAGTTCAAGATCATGCTGGCGGCCGAGAAGGAGAAGATCAAGGAGATGACGGACCTAGCAGTGCTGGATTTCCAGCCGCAACAGCACTATCCAATACCGACAGCCGATGGAAAATGAGAAGTTCCACTCCGATGTGGACAAGATGTTCGAATCCTACTTGGGACAGGGAGAAACTCCCTTGATACGCATCACCCAAAATGGCATCATCAACACCAAGATGCCTTATGACAGGGTGTTGTTCGATTCCAATCTGAACATCTACAAGAGAATGCCAGATGGCAGTCTTGAGCAGATCACGGACACAGCCTTCAAAGCCGTGGTGGTCAGTTCTCGCTGAGGAAGAACTTGTCGAGCGCCATGGACATGGCCGCTTTCAGCTTCTGTCCGTTCACCGCATCATCTGTTTCCTCAAGGCGCTGCCATACATCGTTCGGGTCATCATGGACGTAGTCGTCGTATGAAAGCTTGTCACCGTCCTTTTTGTCCTTCTCCTGCCATGCATCATGAGCACCGGTAGGTTTGGTATCGATCTCCATGTCCTTGATGAACTGCGCCTCTAGGTTCTCCGCCTCCGGCTTGATGGCCTTCTTGTAGGCATTGCCGAAATAGACCTGAGGGTAGTTCCTTGGTTTGCCAGCGAACCACGCATTCGCATGTGGATACATCTGAGCGTACTCGGGTGCGGTGATGTCGTTCAATGAGGGAGGTACGCGGGACATCTTGGCCTTGTACAGGTCGATGAACTTTGGGTCCTGCGCATAGTACTCCGTTACGAACTTCAACAAGCCTTCGGCCACGAACTTCGCCATTGCTGCTACCTCTGAGCTATCGCCGTCGAGATCGCTCGATCCGTCAATGTCCACCTTCAGCGCGTTAACGAAACGCGTGAGGGAATTGTGTCCGGGGTCCTCGCCTCTGTCTTTCGTGCCGAGATAACGAAGGTCCATAGTCTGATCGATCTTGCCGCCCAAATGCGACTTTCCGCCCACCATGGCCGGATCGTTCATCAGGTCGTGCTTCACCTTGTCTTGCCACTCGGCGTCCGGCATGGTCATATCACCATCGCTGCTCTTCTTTTTGCCACGACCCTTGTCGCGCTGTAGTTCGATGTACTTCATGCGAAGTGTGGTGAGCGCGTAAGCGAATCCCTTGTCGTAGAAACCGGCCTTGGTCATCATATTGAGCAACTGGCCTCCCTTGAGCCAGAAGTTCAGGTAGGAGATGTACTGGTCCACCTCGTCGAAGTCAAGCATGCCATTGGGCTTGGTCGAGATCTTTGGCCTGTAGTTCGCTGGAACCATCGACACGCCGGGGAAGTTGGAGCCGAAGATGAACCACCTCCAGCGTCCTTGCTTGTCCTGTAGGTCGAACATCTTCATGAGGCCCTGCTCGATGTTCTTTTTCATGCCGGAGGTCATGGTGAAGTTCTGACCTCCCACCTCCACGGTCTCCCCTTCTGGAGTGTTATAGAGATAGCCCAACATCTGTATGATGTAGTCATACGAGATGAGCTTGGGGGTGTCTAGGCTGACGCGCTTGTTATTGACCCACCTTGTATCGAGGTCAGTGATGAAGGTGGCATCGATGGCACCCGCGTAGCCCTTGGACAACGTGCTCTTCACGATCTCGTTGGCCCTGAGCTTATCGGTGGCTCCAAGTCGGTCTCCGTAGGAGTTGGCGCTCGCTTTGGCTGTCTGGGCGGCGCTGGATGGGTCGATGCGACCCACGACCCTGCGGGCTGTCTGCATGTTCGGCTTCTCTCCTGCCTCAGACAGCAGGTTTCTCATCTTGAGAACGGTTTCTTCTAGGGACTTCTTGAAGCTCAGCATTGTAGCGGGTACGGGTTTCACATAAATAAGCCCAGAGACCCTTTCCGATCATCTTTTTTGTTTTCCCGAGACTACTTTGTATATTTGCACTTACACAAGGGAACAATCCCATAACACAATCAACAGCATGGAAGGAGTGAATAAGTTGATCCTCATCGGATCCGTAGGAGGCGACCCCGAATTCAAGGAGTTGCAGGATGGCCGTAAACTGGTCAAGTTCAGCATGGCGACCAATCGGACGTACAAGAAGAACGACACCAAGGTCACCGATACTCAATGGCACAACATTGAGGCATGGGGAGACTTGGCCGTGAACATGGCCAAGCTGATCAAGAAGGGCCAGAACCTGTACTTGGAAGGCGAGGTACGCTATGGACAGTACGAGGCGAAGGATGGCACCAAGCGCAACACAGTGAGCGTTTGGACGAAGTCCTTCAATCTGCTGCCCGGTAAGCCCAAGGAGGATGCCTCGGGCAACAATGAAGCTGCCGCCGCTAAGAGCGTGCAGGAATTCAAGGAGTCATCCAGCGAACCAGTCGCAGAGACGGTGGCAGCTTCGGCCGCTGACGTCAGGGGCGATGATGACGATCTGCCGTTCTGAGAACGAACCACACTATGAAGAGGAGCGCCCGGTGGCGCTCTTCTTTTTTATGGTGGCCTCCACCTTGTACAAGCCCTTTATGTAGGGGTGCGAGCCCGCCTCGCCCTTGTATTGGCGCGCACCACCCTCTCCCATGCGGTAGGAGAGAAAGGCCTTGTGCGGGTCCATCTCCTTGAGGTATCCGCTCATGATGTACCCCCAAAGCGCCATATTATTATCGGGCACCTTGAGCCACCTGATGGCCTTCTTCCGCAGCGAGTTCGCAATGAAAGGCGAATCGCCATTCATGCTATAGTGGCCTTTGATGGCCCAGTCGAAGTCGTCCACACCAAGGTCATAGAGCAGCTTCCTGTCCTGCTCGGGCATCTTGTGTAGCACCTCGAACGCTGTGGTGGGTGTTATCTGGCACAATCCGATGGCACCAGTCGGACTTTGGGCATCAGGGTCCACGGAAGACTCCAAGCATACATGATAGATGCAGAGCGAGGCGTGTTCTCTGAGTTTGAACTTGTGGATGACCTTGACGAATTGTTCAACTACCTCATCCGATACGTCCGGGTTGTACACGCGGAACGCGGTGTCAACATCCTGTACGAGTGGGTCTGGATCGGAATTGTGGAAAAGATGTCCATTGAACACAGAGGTGGTGATCTCTCCGGTCAAGAACAGAGACAGGGCACCCATCATGATGCGGAGGGAGGCTTGGTGTATCATGGTCTCATACTGTTATACGTTGTTCACACTCCGATTGTTCCATATTTATGGAGAACAAGCCCATGGATAACCTCCTGAACCACATCAGGTCCCTCATTACGGAGATATTGGATGAGGAGCGCATCACCAACAAGGCGGCCTCCTTGGAGGTGAAGGCCCGGAAGAATTTCGTAGGTTCCCATACATATGGGGAAGATATCGGGGGGTTGAGGAAGATGTATGTGGCATACTCGTATGGCGAACAACACCCTTTGTACCTGTGGGACGACGAGGATCAGATCTGGTATTACAATCACGATGACTACATCCTGCCAGATGGTACGGCGAACGTGTGGACCAAGAAGCACCTTCACGACCTCATGCCGGTACCGGAGGTACACGGGCGTCCGGGTAGCTTCCTGAAGAAGCGGATAGCCGCCTTCAAGGCGAAGAACGGCATTCCTGATTCAGCGAATGCCCACACCGATCTCGAACCCGGAGAGAAGTGATCGGTTTTCTATCTTTGCTGAAATGAAGAGATACATATTTCCTTTGATGATCGCTTTGACCGCCATCTTGTTGGCGTCAATAGCCGCGCTGTTCTCCGTCACGGGGATGGGAAGGATATTCGTCGGATGGCCTATACTGATAATGGCGTCCGCCATAGAGATCGGCAAGTTGATGGCCGTAAGCGTGTTGTACAGATTGTGGGACAGCCTGAAGTGGTGGAGAGTGGTGCTCATTCCGATGACGCTCATCATCATGGTGCTCACGAGCGCCGGGATATACGGGTATCTGAGTTCAGCGTACGAGAGCACGGCGGCGGGCTCAAGGACACAGACCGCGCAGATAGAGCTTGAGTCAAAGAAGAAGGAGTCTTTGGGAGAACGCATCGCGTTCTATGAAAAGTCGATCGACAGGAAACAGGAACGCGCCACATCGCTGTCCAATTTGAGAAGCCAGCAGGAGAACCGGCTTGACTCCCTGTACGCGAGGAACCAAATACGAACAGCCAAAGGCGTGCAAGCGAGCATAGCGGAGGCCGACAGGGAGATCACCAAGTTGAACACCGAGGCCGATAGCATAAACGCGCTCATAGGCGACATCCGTGAGCAGATGTCGGTGGTGGACAGTTCTGTTGTGACCATGGAATCAGCGAGCGCACAAGGTGAAATGGGAGCGCTCAAGTACATCTCAAGGACCACTGGTCTGTCGATGGACTCCGTGGCCAACCTTTTCATGCTCATGATCATATGTGTCTTCGATCCGTTGGCCATCATATTCGTCATCGTGTTCAACATGGCATGGGACAAAGCCGCCAAAAAGGATGACCCGATTGTGGTCGAGGCGGTGTCCACGAAAGGGCCGCCAACGCCCGAGCCGGAGGTTCAGGAGCCGGAAATACAGGTTGATCCGCCCAAGGTCGAGCCGCCCAAGGTGGAGCATGCGGTCTATGAGACCAACAGTGAAGGAAACTTTGTGCGCACCGATGACGATGATAAGCAACAACTTCTGCTGAAAAGCCCACGCTCCAAGCTGGACCTGTACTCTTCTCTTCTGTATGTGCTGTATCAGAACGGAAAGCTCAATGAGAACGATGATCTGGGCGACTACAAACAGATAATGGAGAGCGTGAGGAACTCCAACATCGTATGCACTGGAGAGCAGCTTGATGAGTTCCTGAAGAGGTGTGTCCACCTGAAGCTGATCAAAATAGGCAAGAAGGACACCAGACGCGTGGCATTGAAAAAGTACGCCGATGCCCTTGAGGCCCTTCGTAGCGATATAGGCGAAACCGAGTAACAAAACATCGGTTCCAGAAGTCTGTGGCATGCACCGCACGCCTCTATTTACAATGGATGGAACTGAGAGATGCGATAAGAAGGATACTCAAGGAGAACTTGCCTTCCGTTGGACAGAACGCTCCTATTGATGGTGCGTTCCCGTATGACCCGAGCGGCATGAACCAGCCGCAGCAAATAGACCCGCTGACGGACTATGTTCTGGATTGGAACAGGTTCTCGACCAACAACGAGGTGTTCGATTTTCCGAAGGACGAGTTCAATCTTGGCATGAGCGTCGAGAGGAACAAGGATGCTGAGGCGCAGATACTCGATCTGGCGGACAAAGTCATTGATACGCTCAAGAAGGACCCTCAGTTCTATAGCAACCTGACTAGGAGAAGGATGTGATGAATATGACACATCAAATATCACATTACAATGAAAGTAGCAATAAGGACATTGAAGAGAATAGTCTTGGAGGTCTCGCACAGGGAGATGAGGGACAGAGGGTTTGACAGTGTGTGGGATGAGATCCGGATAGAGTACCCTGAGAGTGAATTTGAACTCTTCACGATAGACGATATGACCAATGATGACGCAGTGTTCTTCGAGTTGACCCCACGGTCATCATGATTGGTTTTTGAAAGCGCAGGCTTAACTTCATTAAAACAGATAGACATGTCGGACAGAGCTTTCGAGGAGGATGACAAAAAGAAGTTGGAAAAGGCCAAGAAGGGCGAAAGCGCAACGCCGATGCTTGACCTGTTCGGCAGGAACCTCAATGACCTCGCGCGCCAGAACAAACTGGACCCCGTCATCGGGCGGGACGCGCAGATAGAACAGGTCATTCAGGTCCTCAACAAGAGGAAGAAGAACAACGTGCTCATCATAGGCGAAAGCGGTGTGGGCAAGAGTTGTCTCGCCGAAGGCATCGCCATCAAGATAGTCAACAAGGAGATCGACAGGTCCATGTGGGACAAGGTCGTGTTCGACATCAATGTTTCACTGATCGTGTCGGGCACGAAATACAGAGGAGAGTTCGAGAACAGGATGAAGGAGTTGGTCATGGAGATCCAGAGCAATCCCAATATCATATTGTTCATCGATGAGCTTCACACCATGATAGGTGCCGGAGGTACCAATGGAGGATTGGACGCATCCAACATCATGAAGCCCGCTCTTGCAAGGGGTGACATCCGTTGCATGGGCGCCATGACCATCGATGATCACAAGAAATACATGGCCTCTGATGAGGCCTTCGACAGAAGGTTCCAGAAGGTGTGGCTGAGCCCTCCAAGCAAGGTTGAGATGCTTGAGATACTCAACAACATCAAACCCAAATACGAGGAGTTCCATGGGGTTGAGTACGACGAGGGCTCCCTCTCGATGATCATCGAGATGTGCGACAGGTACATTCCGTACCGGCACTTCCCCGATAAGGCCATCGATGTCATGGACGAGGTCGGGTCTTTCACCCGCATTCATGGCGCTGATGAGCCGGAGGGGTGCAAGGAGCTTGAGGACCGTCTCAAGGAGATAGTGCTGGAGAAGATGAAGTGCGCCCAGACCCAGCGATATGAGGACGCAGCGAAGATGCGCGATGAGCAAAGGAAGGTGCAGGCGGAGCTTGATGTCCTTTATGCCCGATGGAAGCAGGACCGCAGCAAGTCAAAGATCAAAGTGAGAAACGAAGACATCGCTGCCGTACTCAGCAAACACAGCGGTATTCCGCTCACCAAGATAGCACAGTCGGAGAAAGACAGGCTGATGCACATGGAAGAAACGCTGAACAGCGTTGTGATCGGTCAAGAGCATGCCATCAAGAAGATAGTGCAGTCCATCAAGCGCAGCAAGATGGAGATACAGGATCCGAACCGACCCTACTCGTTCCTGTTCTTGGGCAAGACCGGCACCGGCAAGACATTCTTGGCGAAGACGCTGGCCAAGTACCTGTTCGATCTCGATAGTGCGTTCATCAGGCTCGATATGAGCGAGTACATGGAGAAGTTCAATGTCAACAAGCTCATAGGAAGTCCTCCCGGCTATGTTGGCTACGACGACAAGGGTTATCTCACGGAGAAGGTCAAGAACACGCCCTATTGCATTCTCCTGTTGGATGAGATAGAGAAGGCGCACCCGGACGTGTTCAACATCCTTCTTCAGGTCCTTGATGATGGAAGATTGACTGACAGCCACGGTTCTGAGGTCAGCTTCAAACACTGCATCATCATCATGACCTCCAACATAGGGACCAAAGAGTTGTCCAATGACGATATCGGGTTCGATACGGGCAAGTCCACCCGCGAGGTGGAAGACCGTGTCATGACCGAACTGAAGAAAGCGTTCAGGCCGGAACTATTGAACAGGATAGATGAGAAGATAGTGTTCAGAAGCCTTACCAAGGAGGACTGCGAGAAGATCATCGCGTTGGAGTTGGACGTGCTTGCCCAAAGGTTGGCTGGCAAGAAGATGAACATGACCGTCAAGCCATCAATGGTGAAGTTCCTTCTGGACAACGGATTCGACGATCAGTATGGCGCAAGACCCTTGAAGCGGATGATCACAACAATGGTGGAGAACGAGGTGGCCCAGATGATGTTGGAGGAAAAGTTGGGAAGCGGTGACGCATTCTCCGTACATTTCGACACGAAGAAGCAAAAAGTCAGGATCGATGTTGATCGTAAGAAGTGATTGCGCCTTGTCTTTGGATGGCACCCCGATCTCGCTCCCCATGGAGCAGATGAGAGAGTTCTTGTTGGCCAACGTGAGCGAGCCGTGCCTTCTCGATGGCGCCACCGTGGGCGATCTCATGAACATGGGGTTCCACATTCAGGCGTTCATCCATGATTACTTCCTAGAAGAGTACCATGTGGTGAATGCGCTTGTTTGCACATTGGAGCCCATCAAGAAGATCCAGCGCGTGGAGTTCTACAAGGAACTTGTCATTGATGGTGACTCCTACGTGAGCTTCGTGCCAAAGGTGAACATCGTGGTTGGCGATGAAGGCGCGAGCAGCCTGAAGGATGCACCGGTGGTCCTTTTGGACGAACTCAAGATCAGCGATTACACCGAGAGCTTGAAGAGCATGAAATTGATGTCACACTTCACGCTGTTGGAAGTCATCGATTGTGCTTTTTCTGAACTAGGCCATATCGTAACGAATAACCCAGAAGAGTCCGTCCACATATGGTCACTATGACCAGACCCAACAGCAGCAGGGGGTAATAGGTCTCGATGGTGATGTCCCTTCCGGCCAGTTGCACATCCACATCATACTGATCGGTGGCCATGGCCAAGAAGTCATAGAGCCCGTGGAATGAAACGGCTGCGAGGAATCCGATGAACTTCAATCTCCAGCTTTCAAACACGTCCTTCTTCAGTCTGGACAGGGCCAAGAAATAGCCCATCAACAGCCCGCATATCATGTGGGTGATAACGGCCGTGAAGGATCGCACGACGATGATGTCGTCATATGGAAGGTGGATGAAGTAGTCTAGGTTCTCCGCACCGGCGAAGCCCACCGATATCATACAGGAGTAGAACATGGTGGAGAACAACGTGTCCCTCTGATTGTATTCTCCCTTCCTGACGATGGACATGGCGCCGTATGTGATGGCCTTGGTGGCCTCTTCGAACAGGGCCACCTGAACGAATGCCAAGAACATCCACGAAAGGGTTGTCGGCATGTGGTACATGGTGAAATCCACGAGGTCGACCACGCCATTGGTGGCGGTGAAGTGCATGTCTTGAAGATGCGGGAACACCTGAAGCAGCATGCGCATGAATCCGATGGACAACAGGCCTCCTAGGATGTATGAGAAGGTCGTGCGCAGCCGGATGTTGTTCCGGTCGTTGAAGTAGATGATGAAGGAATAAATGAATGCCGGTAGGAAGGCCAGCAGGAACTTCCAAAGATGGTTGTCGCTGAACATCCCTGACGTCGTTTTAGCAGAACTTCTTCAGTTGGTGCAAGAAGGCCAGTTCCACGGCATCATTGATCTTCTTGGGGATCTGCGGGCGCTCGAACTTGGTGCCCTCCTTCCACTCTTCACCATCGTCCATCTCACCCTTCAGACCGGCTTTTGACTCGTAGTAGTCAATAAGGGTCGTGATGAGATAGTTGAAGTCAACGAACTCCTTTGAGATGGGGATCTCCTGCTCTTCAGGCTCCTTGGTTTCCTCGACTTCCTTGCTCTCTTCCATGGCTTCCACTCCCTTGTAAATAGAGGGTCGGAATCCGCTTTCCAAGGAGAGTCATGTGTTTATCACAGGGAGACCAAAGACATAATGTACAACCCGCGTTATTTCTTCAATCGACTTGAGCGTCATCGTTGCTCGGATGTACTGGAGGGTCCTTTTTGGGGTCTACCTCGACTTCTTTCCTTGGGTGTCCCCAACCTCCCCATCCGGGATAGTCACGGGCCTCAGAGGGGAAGAACGACTCCAGACCGAAGTAGGTGGCCAGAATGCCTCCGAAGACATAGGCCAAGTGCTTCATCAGGTCGATGAACGCCAGACGTATCTCCACCTCGGAAACAAGAATGGCGGCCACGAAGCATGCGATGATGATGCCCGACAACAATAGGAACGACCATATGGTCATGACATAGCGCGTACGCTTGTCGTCGTCGTCATCTATCTGAATGCCCTGCCAAGCCTTTTTCAGAGATGTCAGAAAGCCCATCTTCATACCAATAATTATGTCCGCAAACAGAAAGGGGAGCCAATGGCTCCCCTTTCTGTTCATGACGTTGCCGTTCAGGCCTTGGCCTCCGCGCTTGAAGCGCCACCTTTATTGCCGGTGACCTTGTCGATCAGGGCTTTTCCCTCTTCTGTGGATGCGAGCCCCGTGAGCATTCCTGCGAAGTTCAGACCGCCGTTCGGATTGAACATCCCCATGATACCCTTGGCGCTTTCGGACAGGTTTCCACCGCCACCAACGATCTTGATGTCAGCCTTCGCGAAGGCTTCTGCCATGGCAGCGCCAACCGCTTGATTGGCCTCGATCTGGCGGGTCTCGATCAAGTATTTCTGGTATTCGGCAAGCGTGGCGATCTTTTCGGCCAGCTTGATCTGCGCATCAACAGGCGCCAACAAGCGCGCCGTTTCAGCAGCACCATCGGCCACACCCTTTGCCTTGATTCCCTCAGCGTCCTTCAGGGAAGCAAAGAGAGCACCTTCAGCGCGTGTCTGAGTGGCTGTTTTTTCACCCTCAGCCTGCACGGTGGCCACCTGCTTCTGTTGCTCGGCCTGTATCACCGCCACATTCCTGTTCTGATCGGCCAAGATCTCGGTAGCGACCTTGGTAATCTCCGCTTGACGCACGGTCTTCACGCTGAGCACCTCCATTTCTTTCTCCCGAGTGACCTTGGCCTGCTCTTGGATGTTCTGGCTGGACTTTTCACTGGCGATACCAACCTCCTGTTCGCGCTGCGCCCTGCGGATGCCCACGGCCTGTTCAGCCTGTTCTTTTTGCAGGTCGACCTCACGCTTGGCCTCGATCTCCGACAGTTGAGCGATGCGGGCGTGCTCTGCCACCTTCACACGGCTTTCCTGATCGATGCGCGCTTGGTCCTTGGCCATGATGTTGTGGATGACCTTGGAGTTCTGCGATAGGGAGTCACGCAGGTCCATGAATTCGATCATCTTGACGGTCTGCACGCCCCATTCCGACGCGCCCTCGCTCACCTCTTTGGTGAACATCTCGCCAAGCGTTGACCGCTGATGCATTGTTTCCTCAAGAGTGTTGGTCGCCAACACTCGGCGCACTGCACCCTGCACTACCTGTTGTAGCTGGTGCTCCAACTCTTGGAACGTTGCCACGCGCTGGGCGGCCTTGTCAGAGTCGGAGATGCGGAAGAACGCAGTGACATCCACCACGAACGGGAGCCTCGCGCTGTCATATGCTTCGTAATCCTTCAGTGACACCTCGAACACCGATTCAGGCATCTGTGTCACGGTCAGACCGATCACAGGGAACCAAGAAGGCCAATCGTAGTAGACGTTGCCCGAAGGTCTTCCACGTCCATAGGAAGTGGTTTTCTTGCCTGTTTGGACCGTGTGTACCATGTTGGTGGGTACCACACGGCGCAGGAACATGGCCGCGATCAATGAAATGACCACGAACAAGCCAAGGGCAGAGCCCAAGATCGTTAGCCAATTGGAAGCAATGCTCTCTATCATGTTGGTTGGGGTTGTGTAACCGGGCCAAACTTAGTAATAGAATTTGGATGTTCGTCTGTCGGACCATAGATTTGTGCTGATGAAACCTCAGGACAAGGACGCGCTGCATACGTTCAATGCGAATGGACACCCCTTCAAGGTGACCTATGGCAATCTGATCGAACTGGCCAAGAAGGGCCATTTCGATGTCATCGCGCACGGTTGCAACTGCCACTGTGTGATGGGCGCTGGCATAGCCAAGACCATCAAGGAAACATGGCCCGAGGCGTATGCGGCCGATTGCGCCACCAAGAAGAGCGACAGGAGCAAAATGGGTACATACTCCTCCGCTGAAGTCAGCGGGTTGACCATACTCAACCTCTACACCCAGTACAATTACACGCGTGGCAGCAAGGTGGACGTGGAGTACGAGTCGGTCGAGGCCTGCTTCCGTCTGGTCAAGGAAAACTTCTCCGGGAAGCGCATTGGCCTGCCCCTGATCGGGGCGGGACTGGCTGGAGGAAGCTGGGGCCTGATAAAAGAGATCATCGGCAACACATTGCAGGGAGAGGACGTCACGGTGGTGGTGTTCAAGGACGTTCCTGACGTTGAGCCTCCGACCGTGGAGGACAAGCCTCAGTGGTAGGAAATTTTGATTGGGCTATGTTCTTATATGACGAACAGTCCAGTAGCCCTTAAGAACAGATACATATTGACTTTCGAGTCATCGCTCGGAATAGACTCCTTTCTTGTGCAGTCGATATCGAGCCTGAGATTTGATGGAGTGAAGGAAGAATGGGACCCGGTACGCATCAGCCTCATTGAGTGTGTTGACCTGAGCCCCTTCATGCGACTGGTGGAGATGGCCAAAAAGAGGAATCGATTCCCCATCAAGCTTCAGTTTTTGGATGGTCCCGGTCGAGAGGGCAAGGCCATCTATTTTGCCAAGTACCAGATACAGGAGGTAACGCAGGAGGAGCTTACCTATGGAAACGGCGACATCCTCATGTCCCACCTGACCATCTTGCCTGAAACAGTGACCTTTACAGAGACAGAGCAGAAAAAAGTTTGATGTTCGTGAAACAATTCGTATGTTTGCATCGTCTAAGGCAGTAAGAGACACTATTTAGACACAACGACCATGTTGTAGATTCACTCGACACAGAAGCTTTACCTCATCACGAGGAAAGATCTCTCCGCAGGCGCTCAGGCAGTACAAGCCGCGCACGCACTCACTCGTTTCGCACAGGAACACCCTCAGCAGTACCAAGCTTGGTACGACCAGTCCGAGTACATCGGACTGCTCAGTGTTGACGACCTCAGGTCGCTTGAGCAACTATGCTCGCGCCTCGATGGCCTCGGCATCACCTATTCAAGATTCCACGAGCCCGACCTAGAAGGCGCGCTCACGGCCATCGCCGTGGAGCCCACGCCGCAGGCCACTCGCTACCTCTCTCACATCCCGCTCGCCCTCAAGGAGCACAACACCGCGTATGGCATGACGGGATGAGAAACATCATTACTGGTTCGCAAAGCTCACTGGAGTGAGCGGAAGTCTCTAAAACTTCGTCAACAACGGGTTCGATTCCCGTGCGAACCTCACTATCGAACCGGCTTTTGAATAGTTGCACTATTTAAGAAAAAGGGTTCGAACTATGAAAACAAGCTCAGTCTGGAAAAACACGAAAGAAGAAATGCAATCCATCATCGACAAAAGCTCATCCATAGGTGAGGTGATAGAGCACCTTGGATTGGCTAGAAATGGAAACTATCAGACCTTCTATAGAAGAGTCAAGCAGGATGGGTTGGACATTCACGGACTAAAGGAAAGAAGTATCAAAAACAGAAGGCCTGCACGCAAGCACGACAATGAATCAATGTTTGTTGAACACTCCAACGTATGTACAGCGGTAATAAAGAGAAGAATCATCAAGGATGCATTGTTGCCGTATGAGTGCAGTAAATGTCACAACAAAGGTCAATGGGAAGGACAAAGGTTAAGCCTTCAGTTGGATCACAAAAATGGTGTGACGAATGACAATAGGATGTTGAACTTAAGGTTTCTGTGCCCCAATTGTCATAGTCAAACTGAAACATTTTGTAGTAAGAATAGAATCAAGAAATCGAAGGAGATAACAAAGGCCTGCATCGGCTGTAATACTGAGTTCATTTCGAAGTATAGTCTGTATTGCGGTGAATGCAGATGGGAACGAAACAGTAGATATCGTAAAGTCAAGGATAGGCCTAGTGTGGAAGTTCTAACGGAGGAGATAAACAAGAACGGGTTTGTGGCAACGGGTAGAAAGTATGGAGTTTCAGACAACTCAATAAGAAAGTGGTTGAAGTGGGGATGAAAGCAACATGTTCCGAAGTGCCGATGGCATACATCCAAGGGTCAAGTCCTTGACGGAGCACCACGGCCAAGCATCGCTGCAAAGCGACGGGCGAATGAGGTTCGATCCCCGTATGGATCACCAATGGGGCGGCACACAAATGCTACCAGAGTTCAGTTTCTGGCGCCCCTCCAAGGTCGGAGCATCACTCGCAAGGGTAAGGGCGAATTGGGTTCGATCCCCTGCCGACCACCAAATGGGAAGGACGCGCAAGCGTTTACCGATGTTAAGTCGTCGGCTTCCCACCACGGTCAGAGCATCATCCGCAAGGATGAGGGCGATGGAGGTTCGATCCCTCCGCTGGCCACGAGAAAGGTTCTTTGACACACGGGGTGGCAGCAAGCGTTACTGAGGTTCAATTCCTCGGCACCCCACTATGGAGCGTTACAGAAACGGGTATGTGTTGGAATGAAAGTTCTGGCACGCGAGGTTCGAGCCCTCGTCGCTCCACATATTCACCATTAGCTCAGTTGGTAGAGCATCATCCTGATACGGGATGCGATGGAAGTCCGTAGGGCTTGGGTAGGCCACTCAAGCACGAAAGATGGAAGCTGCATTTCCCATGATGAAGGTCGGGGGTTCGAGCCCTTCATGGTGAACTGTTCTTTACACGGGGCGGCAGCAAGCATAACCGAGGTTCAACTCCTTGGCGCCCCACTTATCGCTCCTTAGCTCAATTGGTTAGAGCACCACTCTGATCGGGTGGAGGTTGAAGACGAAAAGGCGGATGTTCAGCGATCGAAATGCGGGTGCGCACCCGCATCAGAAAGCCGATAAATCAAGGTGATAGCTACGCCTTGTGTCCGATGAAGTAGTTGGGGTTCGAGTCCCTCAGGAGCGACAATTGGAGCAAGCACCGTTTCACGACGGCGGGCGATGGAGGTTCGATCCCTCCGTGCTCCACTAACATTCTGGCAATGGATACCGTAGGAACCATACGTACCACGAGTCAAACTGTGATCGATGCGATGCTGGCCAAGACCGACATTGCACCGCATCACCGTGTGCTGGAGCCATCGGCTGGAGTTGGCGTACTGGCGGACAGAATACGACGCGCATGTCCGAAGGTCAACATCACCTGTGTTGAACTAAACCAGAAGGGAGTGGATGCCTTGCACGAGAAGGGCTACGACACCGTTCATGCTAACTTCTTCCACTACCTGCCCGATCATCGCTTTGATCGTATCATCGCTTCTCCCACCTTCAAGGACAACGTCGATTGCGATCACGTGCGCCACATGTACGAATTGCTCGCCCAGCATGGCGAGATAGTGTCGCTCATGTCTCCAGCGTGGATGATGGGAGACACGTAGAGGCAAGCGGGCTTCCGTGAGTGGCTTTCGGACAAGAAGTACTCCATCACCATGTTGCCCGACAACAGCTTCATGGAAAACGGGGTGACGGTGCCAACCATCATCATTCACATCCAGAAGCCATGAACAAGGAAAGGAAAGTCACGCCGTTCCAGATCAGGTGGAACGAACCGCTCGGTCCAGAGGGATGTCCATACGCCTATCGCTGGGTCCTGAACCTTTGGCTGTTCTCCCTGCGTATTCACCATTTCGTCAAGAGCGAACCGATGGACCATCACCATGATCATGCGTGGGACTTCATCACATTCATTCTCAAGGGCGGATATCTCGATGTGAGCCCCTCTGGCAATGACAAGCTCACCGCTGGCAGCGTGCGCTATCGCAAGGCAGAGCACATCCACAGCGTGGTGCTCGCTAAGAATACCGACTGTTGGACCTTCCTCATCGCCTTCAAGCCAAGACGTAAGTGGGGATTCTGGGTGAACGGGAAGCTCAAGCGTCCACTGCGGTACTTCAGCAAGTGGGGATACCTCCCATGTGACGATAGGTGAGCCATTGGAAGTGGTGCCTCAAGATCTATATTGGATTCACAATGTGTAATCCGATATGGACCTATGGGCAATATACTTCAGAGGAAAGAGAAGCTTGAGGGGGCACGTGCTGCGCTGAAAAAGGAGTTTGTCGGTATTGATGACCAGATAGATGAGGTCATCGAGCTTACGCATGCTTGGTTCTGCTTTCCTGAGGGGCAGCAGCGTCCAACGGTGATCAATCTGGTGGGGATGACGGGGGTGGGCAAGACCTCCTTGGTGGAACGCCTGTTCGAGATACTGGAGCTAGAGAACATCTACTACAAGTTCGACATCGGGTACTATGCCAACAACACCGAGAACCTGAGGTATGACCTAAGCAAGAAGGTCAGGAACTATACGGACGAACCTGTCTGTTTCGTGCTGGACGAGTTCCAGCTATCACGCAGTATAGATGACGATGGTAACGAGATAGACCGCAGCAACTTCAGGCCCATATGGGACCTGCTCGACAGCGGCAAGATCAACCTGATCGAGCAGAACTATGGCGTTGAGACGCTCAGGCTCCTGCTGATGAAGTTGGAGCATTGCGTTGAGAACGGCGTGGAGTCCAAAGGGCTCACGATCACCAAGGGAGAGAAGTTCTTCTGCAACTTCTTGGGGAAGGACGCCTTCAACGAGGACTACGACTATGGCAACTCGAAGAAGAAGCCTGTTCCATCGATGATCCCCAACACCTACTTCTATCACATCCAGCAATGTGTTCCGAACCGCTTCTTGGGTGATGGTGACCTAGAGAACTACTTGGTGCAGCTTCGTGATGAGGAATCCTTGCTGGACTTCCTGCGCGAGACCGTAGAGGTCGGTGGCAGGCCCAAGACGTATGACTTCTCCAGTTCCATCATATTCGTCATCGCCAACGTGGACGAGGCGTTCCACTCGGCCAAGGAGATGGACCCCGATATGGATGCTGACACGCTCCATGAGCACTCCAAGGACATCGGGGTATTCGACATCAAGCAGTGCCTCATGAAGCGCTTCAGGGCTGAACAGGTCGGAAGACTAGGCAACAACTACATCATCTATCCGGCCTTCAGTTCGGATACCTATAGGGAGTTGATCGACCTTGAGCTTTCAAAGAAATCGGACTTCGTCCAGAACAGGTTCGGCATCACCATCGACTTCGATCAGTCACTGAAGGACATCATCTTCTATGAGGGGGTCTTCCCCACGCAAGGCACTCGTCCGATATTCACCACCATCAACTACATCGTTGGCTGCTTCGTGGGTCGGATACTCAGCCGCCTAGAGGAGACTTCCAACATGAAAAAGGCGAAGACCTTGCACTGGAGTTTTGATGGCAACAAGAACCACATCAAGGTATCAGACAGCAAAGGAAAGCTCTTCGATGAGGTCTCATATGATGTGAAGATCAAAGTCGAGAGCCTGCGCAAGCCAAGGCAAGACGATGAGCACGCATTGACTTCGGTCCATGAGGCTGGACATGCGGTGATGTCTGTCGCATTGCTTGGGCTGGCGCCTAGCAAGGTGATCTCCTCCTCTGCCGGAGGAGCCGAGGGGCTCAATGTGATCAACTGGAAGAAGTTCAAGAACAAGGATTACGCGTTGGACATGGCGGTTGTCTTCTTGGCTGGCATAGAGGCCGAGAAGTTGATCTTCGGCAAAGACCGATGTTCATCCGGTGGGGCCTCCAGTGACATGGAGATGGCCACGAACATCATCATGGAAATGGTGCAGAATTCCGGCATCTATATGCCTTACTCCTCCCACTCGAACCCTTCGTTCGACCGCATGGACGTCATGCTCGATCATCAAGGCATCACCATGACCAAGAGCATGGAGATACTCAGTCAGGCCAAGGATAAGTGCGCCAAAGTCCTTCAAAGGCACAAGAAGGCATTGATAGCGCTGTCTTTGGAACTGTTCGAGCAACCGGTTCTGGGCAAGGAAAGGGTAGTGGAGATATTCGCCGAGAACGGCCTTTCAACATTCGAGAATGAAGGCTCATATGCCGATGCGCTCCTTGCGCTGGCGCCGTCCACAGTCAAACAGAATGTGCCATAAATAGATGTGAATCATAACGTGGTCATAGGTTATCATCCCTCCTTCAACAACCATGAAAAGGCGTTATTTATGAGTGTATGATGATAGTAAAATGGATGATGAGAGACATAGTGTGATGGAAGGGTTCAAGTTCAACACCTACCTGTATGCCACCCTGTATGATGTGATCACAAGACGGAGCAACAAGCTCGCAAAGTGGGTGCCTGATTTTCTGATCAAGGAGAGCCTCAAGCATTTTGAGAAGCAGGAGCAATACGAGAAGTGTCATATGATAAAGTCGTTCTTCGACAAGAATCCGGCGCGCGTCTTCCACATGAGCAGGTCCGACTGGATGGACTACGGGTGGAGGACGGTATATGCACATTGATTATCTTTGTTGCATGAGCAACATTGACATCGGATCCCTCAAGGAGGGAACAGCCATAGTGGACCTGAAGTTCAATGAGGTGTTCTCATACGCCAGAGCTTGTGATGCCGGTGTCATGGAACAGCGCCCGGACAAGTTCCGGCTTGCCACCGAGGAGGAGGCCAAGAAGCTCGCCGAAAGCGGTGCAACATCCGTATCTTTGTCCTGAACCTCAGGACATGGCACGCTTCAATTTCAACGCCTCCACACATTGGGAAGCAGAGGAGTATCTGCTCCACAGGTCACGCCAACTATTGCGCCATAGGGTCTTCTTGATCTCCATGTACCGGCGAGACCACGGTGTAGTGGCGCTCTACAGATGCAACGGCATCACCTTTCAGGGCATCTATGTCTTGGAGAAGTCGCGCGGTCAAGGGAATTTCAAGAAGCTGTTCGTTGACACCGGGTTCCCGGTGATCACTCTCGACGATTGCCTAATGGAGCGATGGCTCGTGGACCACGACATCCCCCATGTGTGCCTGCGTTCCTATAGTACAAGGGAGTACCGCGTCATCGAGCACGCATATGATGCCAAAGCGGCCAAACGCAGCGGTGTGATGTACATGAACCACATCGATGAAGGCCTTGCCGTGCTCCAGTGGATCGGGGCCGCAGAGGACGCCAAGGCGGCGTATTGCCTCCACCCGGTGTTCCAGACCGATCTTGACCTTGGCACCGCCGCGATGCCAAGTGTAGACTACTGGAAGGATTGCAGCCCAGTTTCGGTGATGTTGGCCATGGAGTACCGCTCAGTTGCCAATGAATACCTCTCCGACAGAGTGATCTCCTCTGTGAGGGACATACGCCTTTCTCCGCTCGCGGAGGTCAACCAGATGCTCATAGCGGACAAGGTCCAGAACCGCAAGGACTTCGAACTGCACCACGAGAAGAGCCATCCACGGAGTAAGGAGCTTGCCCGGTACTTCCGTAACTGTATGGAGGCGCTTCAGGTGTCCGAGCAGGAGTATCAGAGGTACAAGCATGATATAATGTCGGTCGACCGCATTGCGATCAAATTGGGGGACCACTCGGAAGTATCTTAGGTTTTCTTCGTATACTTGCGTCATAATTCGTTATGGCGCAATGAACCCTATCAAGCATGCGGAGTCTTCCATGAAGAAGTTCAAGGGGAGACAGAAGCCGACTTCCGGCAATTCCTTGTCCTGCACAAGAAGATGGATTGCAGCAAGCGGGCCGTGCCGGATAACCGGCACCGAGTTTTGACCCATACGATGTTCTGGATAGAGGAGGTCATGATACCGCTGTATGGCGACTTTGTGATGCTCTCCAATGGGCAGAAGGCCTCGGTGAAGGACATATGCGAGCAGCACATACTGGAGGATTACCGCATGAAGTTCATTCCTACGCCACAGGACTTCATACAGGAAATGGAATACAAGCCATGGATGCAGAACGGGATGGGGGTACCGCCATCTGCCGAGAAGCTGTATCCGGAGTTGAACAAAGTGCAGGTACATCAATTCAAGGACTGATATGACAAAGGATGAAATACGCGATCGCCTTCTGGAGATAGAAGAGGAAATAGGCGACCTCAACACGGAAAGGGATGAACTCATGGAGAGGCGCGAGACCATCGATATGTGGAAGCCAGCCACGATAGAGGCCAAACTGAGGACCGCCATATAGCGGGCATTCGGCGCGGGTCACAATATCAAAGTCGCGGTCTTCAGAGCCAATAGCGAGTACAACGACGAGTATGATACCTACAGGCCTTCACTGACCTTGATCGACTCATCGTTCCGTGTGGTGGACCACAACATCGATGTGGAGCAGTTCGTGCCGGACTCCGATGAACAATATGAGTACTACGAGCAGTTCGACCAGACCCCGGACGTAGAGAACATAACCATCAATTTTTGACCATGAACATAGACGAAAGGCTCTTGGAGATAGACCAAGAACTATCCCAGCTACACGACGAGCGCGACCAGCTTGAAGCCCGGCTCCGCGAGATCAAGGACGACAAATGGGGAGAGGACGGCATGCGCGAGAAGCTCCGCAAGACCATTCTATCACGTTACGGCAGTGTACACCCAATCAAGTTGGCGGTGCTGCGTCTCAATGGCGTGTACGATGATGAGGGTTACGATTACGACAACGCGTCGTTGGTGCTCATCGATGCTGACTTCAATGAGATCAAACACGACATACGGGCGTCGGACTTCGCCCCAAGCAGGAGCGAACAGAGCGACTACAGGAAGTTCAAAAACAAGGATGTCTGCGAAAGCGTGACCCTGAAATTCGCATGACCATAGGACAACTCAAGGAGGGCATCATGGCGCTGCTGAAGAAGCCGCCAAGAGCGCCCGTGTCCTTGCAGGATAAGATGATAGGAGAGTACGTCACGGGTTACAACAAGGCCATAGCGGATGTCATGCTGCTCATAGAGCTAATGAAAAAAGAGGGTTCTGGCAATGGAGTGGGTAAGACATAAATCGGGAGAAGTCATCAATGGATACACCCTGCTGAGAAAAGATGTAAAGAAGCAGTGGTTGGTTCAGCATTCATGTGGAAGAACATATTCAGCTAGGCCGCATCTGTTGCATAAGCAAAAACACTGTCGAGGATGTCACCCTAACGGAGAACAACATTATGCTTGGCGAGGTGTTGGAGAGTTGTCACACGATTTATTCAACACCTATAAGAACTCTGCGATCGCACGAGGATTGGACTTCACTGTCAGCATAGAATATATGTGGAATTTGTTCATGTTGCAGAGCAGAAAATGCGCCCTCACAGGACAGGAGATCTATTTCAACAAGACGTACAAAGGGAAAAAGAACAAGACCGCATCGCCAGACAGGATTGACTCTACTTTAGGATACATAGAGGGCAACATTCAATGGACTCACAGAGATGTCAATCGACTAAAGAGGAACATGCCAAATGACAAGTTTATAGAGCTTTGTCAAGCAGTGGCGCGACATATATCACATGAGCACGATTAACCGCATAGGATGGGCTCTTATTTACGTCGGCATCACGTCGTGGATAGCGGAGGTAACCTTGGCCATATGGGTCATAATACCCTTCTCTACAGCCATTGCTTGGACCTACGTTACCCTCTTTGTCATCCTTGTAGGCATATTCATGGCACAGTATAAACCTTACACCGAAGACCAATGATGTACGTTCTGAACGAGGCCGAGCACAAGCTGTACACCGCCAACAAGAAAGTGGAGATGGAGAAGTGGTGGAACGAACTGTCCTTTCACGACAAAGAGCGCCTGCACGACCAAGCAAAGCTTCTCAAGCAGATCAAGTGCGTGCATGATCTGAAGGAGACTGCCTACTATGGTGAAAAGCTTCTGTACTGCACCAAGTGCGAATACCGACAACAACCATGAAATACCTGAAGAATCCCTACGTCGTATCCGCCATCTGCATGGTGCTGTTCGTGCTCATGTACAACAATGCCACCAACGGTTTCTTGCGCACCGTATCCTACATCCCTCTCTTGGTGGTGGTGGGTATCCTGCTGCGCGGCATGTACTTCGCCTTCAAGAAATGAAGTACATGGCCGACAAAACGGATGGGCAATCCATGGTGTGCATCATGACCAACGATGTGACGGGCCTCTTCCATGGCGTACGGCTGGAGCAATCCACCGACGACAATGGTAACATGTCATGGATTGAGCGATACGCCACCATGGGATACGACACGGTAGAAGCGGCCCGCTCGCATGTCTACATTCTATACCCCGATGCTGATCAGATAATACTGTAGACATCTATTTGAGTTTGATGAAAGAAGATATGCCTCAGTGGCAATACGAGGTGATCCACAGGAAGCCCAAGGACTTCAAGATGGGAGAGCAGGTGTTCCTCAAGGGGAGCCCCAGCAAGCCCATGATGGTAGCTGGGCTGGGCGAGAAGAACGTGGTGGCGGTATGGAAGGGAGAGGATGGAAAACGACATGCCCACGCATTCCCGCCGCAAATGCTTTTGCAGTACCGCTACGCCGGTCTTATGGTCGATAGCACCGGCACCTACAAGATCTCTCTGAATTGAACCCGAGAGGGCTTATCCATACACCTCCATACCTTCAATGGTCATGAGGCAGGAGCTTCCTGTGCCCAGCGGTCCTCCGATGACGGACGTCAGCGTGACGCCTCCTGTGGGGAACGGGATGTCAAGAGAGGCATAGCGCTGTCCCTTCACCAACTTGACTCCGGTGTTCCACTCTCCAGTGCCATTCAGGTTGACCGACACGACAGTTCCATCCGGCTTTATGGTGTGATGGGAGTTTATCCTTGAATAGTTGAAGCTGCCTGCCGTAAGGAAAGTCACGCCTTTCAGCGTTATCTTGCTCACGGGGATCCCCGGCGTCCAAGGATAGCTCATGTTGCCGTTGGACGTCAGTGTGCCATTGGAAAATGAGCCGTTGCTCCACGGTTGTGACGGAGAGATGTTGGCTCCGATTGTGGCCACCAGAGCCGGTCCGGTCCCATCAAAAGAGGAGGCCCACTTGGGTGACGTTCCTCCTACAGGAGGCGTCGTGGCGATGTTCTTAACCACAAGTTGGACACTCGATGTCTTGGTGGCATCACCAGTGGCGGTCGCCCTGATCACAGCAGTGGAGTCGGCGCTCACTTGGGGCGCGGTATAGACGGTCTGTGCTCCAGAGGTGGTACTAAGCGTTCCTCCTCCTGACACAATGGCCCACAGAACGCCGCCATTGAACGTCCCGGTTCCCTGAACCGATGCGCTCAATGTTGAGGTGGCTCCCTCGTTCACCACAAGTGGATTGGCGCTCGCCGAGATGCTCGTGATGCTTCCGGTGGTACCGGTTGATGTTCCCGTGTATGAGAAGGCTGGGAGTCCGGCATTGTCATCGAACACGCCCACGGGCTGTCCCGTAACGGGATCGGAATTCAAATATCCAAGACGCTCTTTGTAAGTAACGTTTGCAACAGATGGTGTACCATGTTTTGTGGTCAATACACCGCCGTCCACCGATATCCAATACATGGAGGTGTATACGTTGGTCCAGCTTCCTGTGTTGAAATACCACTTCTTGTCATTGAACGCATCGTGAAGGATGGTTCTTCTCGATCCAAAGAGGCGAATGCCCGAGATCTCGACGGATGAGACATTGCTCGTGTGTTTCACACGGACCATGGCGTCAGGGTAAACCCAACCGCTGGCCAAGCTGACACCATTGATGACCGCAACGACCCAGCCCTCGCCATCGAGGAGCATCTGCCCTTTCCAAGGCTTGAATTGATCGGTAAGTCCTGTCTCGCTCTTCACTCCGATGGCGGTCAACAAGCAACCGCCCGTTCTTCCATATCCATCGCGTGCGTAGAACGTGGCGGGGCAATCGTCCCCGCTTATGTTCATGAACGTATAGGTGGCCCCAGCACCCCCGATCATGGCGATGCCAGAGCGATTGCACATGAACAGGCTGATGTTCGTTGCGAACGCGGGAGTTCCCCTTACGAACAGAAGTCCATCGTTGTTGAAACGGTAGCAGTAAAGGTCGTCCAGCCTTGCTGTCTCTCCGGACTCCCATACAGCAACACCGCTGCTTTCATAGTCTGGTATCATCCATCCGCTCTGGCGGTTGCCCTCCAGCCTGAATCCTCTTATCTTGAAGGATTCCTGATAGGCATACATGCTCTCGCCTCCCCAAGTGGATGTGCGCATGATATGCCTATCCTTCATTTTGGATGTCAACCAATTGTTGTGATCGACCCAAAGCTCTGTTCCACCGAATCCATGATCGAAGTTCGAATAGAATATCCTTGAACCCTGCCCTATGTATTCTCCGCCAGCAATGACCAAGGAGTAGTTGATCGGGAATTTGCCATGCGGAGCAATGATCTTCCATCCATGGCCAAGAACTGCGGTCTGTCCGTATTGGCCATCAGCCATGTGCCAGATGACGTCGTTCCAAGCCGCTACGAATTCAGATAGCGAAAGAAGCTCAGCGTCCGTCCATCCATTGAATTTGCCCCAAGCCCACAAATACTGGTACTTCGCTTGTGCCTGAACAGCGGTGTACTTATCTTTGAGATATCCGCGAGAGTCTTTCCAGTTGATACCATAATCAAGTTCAAGATCCCATGTTTGTTTCACGATGGCCATTGGTAGGTGGTTTCTACCAATAAATACCTAAAAACAAGTATTACTGATCCACCTGAACCATAACCAATATGAGAACACATCATGACGGAGAATGAGATACGCGCCATCAAGCGATATTCCAAGAAGTATTGCCTCAAGGAGTTGAGCCCTATCGGTCGCGTGCTTCTTTACATCGGCGCCGTGCGCTCCTATTTCGATGGGGATTGGCGGTCGTACTACCGCTTATGGCATCCCATCGGTTTGCTCGCGGCCATTATTGAGGTGCTCATCCGCATTCTTTTGGAGGGAGCATTGTCACTTCGATGGGACGACTATTTCGATACCCGACCGTCCAAGGTCAAACTGAGTTTCTGGAGCGCGCCGCGCGTCAGGACCTGATGTTGTCGTCGTCAAGGTCCCACGAGCCGTCGTTGGCGACGCTCTTGAGTTGATTGGGGTCGAAGACGAAACCATCGAAGCTCCCATCGCCGTTCGGCAGGATCGCTCCGTCAAAACCCCTGCTCTTCAACTCCCATAGTCCCAGCTTCTCATATTCTGCCCAACCCGCAGGGTTCTGGATCGAGGCGTACAGGTCCATGACGTGGCCTTTTCCTTGCGCCCCCACCTCGCCGCGCTCGACAGCCCCCTTGTTGGAGGTGAACCAGAAGATGCCGCCCATGGTGGCTTTCTTGGGGTTGAACTTGCGGAACTTGCTTGCGGTCCCGTGATGGACCATCTGAGGCTCTCCCGAGGCGGTAACGACCTTGCTACGGCCAAACCACACGCGGAAGGCATCGTTGATGTTGGTGTCGATGCCAGCGAGCTTCTGTAGGCGCTGACGTTGGGCTTCGGTGAGCATGTCCATAAATAGCGATGGGGGCCCAATTGGGCCCCCATCGTTTTCCAAGAGGAGTAGATTACGGAGCAACAGTCGTGCTGAAATCGCTTGACTCGGAATTCACCAATGTCATGTTGTTGGTCCCGACAAGGTCCAGTATGGTCGGATGAGTGCTTCCTTCTCCCATCTTCCAATAGGACACTGGCAATGGATTGCCGAAGAAGTTCGGATTGGCAGGTGGCACTCCTCCATTGTACAGGGCATTCACTTTGGTTTGGTTCAAAATGCATTGCCATATGGTGACCTCATCGATATAGCCGTTGAAATACCCTCCAAGGATACCATCGGCATAACCGCAACCGAT
>JACCDT011583507.1_pt1 | contig 25575 bp, 25 predicted proteins | sample 7446291 | NCBI WGS metagenome assembly JACCDT01 (sample SAMN15323446, study PRJNA562643) | freshwater metagenome | isolation source: river surface water | place: USA:Blue River Watershed | collected 2017-08-17 | reverse complement strand
GTGGTGAAATCCTCTTTTCTGGAATCTCATCTCTTATTGGGGTGTACGTATACTTCACCCCGCTTATCTTTCTATCCGCTGCGTACTACTTATGGAAAGAGGAAATGCCTGAGCTTCGTCCGCTAACGCTTGTTGGAGGGTTCTTCCTCATATTGGGCGTTGGCAGTCTCGGCACGATCCTCTTTGGGTCTGCTTTTGGTGGATGGCTAGGGTCAGTTATTGCTAACCCCCTTGTTGCCAACTTTGCAAAGGTACCGAGTGCTTTTATGCTCTTTGGTGTCTCCTTGATTGGAGCAATTATATTCTTAGAGAGAAAGCCCTCACTCTCTCCACTTAAAGGGCTCGTTGCTTTTTTGTCTACTTCTCTTTTAGATCTTTTTAAAAATAAACGGACAAAGACTTTTGACGATATTGATTCTCTGGAGGCAGCCGAGGTTATCGAATCAGTAGTCGAAGATGAGAGCGTAGTTGCAGAGGAGATTATGGAAGAAGCGGAACTCGACCAACAAGAAGACGATCTGCGTAAAGAGCTCTTCGGAGAACTCTCTGCTGAGGAGGAGAAGCTTAGCAAGGCAGTTGCAAAGAAAGAGGTAAAAGCTAAGCCAATCATTCTCACGCCGGAGTTCGTTCCGCCACCTCTTGACCTTCTTAATTTAGACAGCGGCAAGTCTGGTGCCGGAGACAGTAAGAGTAAGATGGAGACAATCAAGAGAACTCTTGCGCATTTTAAAATCAACGTAGAGATGGGTGAGGTTACCGTAGGGCCGACTGTTACCCAGTTCACCCTCAAGCCAGCGCAAGGAGTCAACCTCTCAAAGATAGTCTCACTTCATGACAACCTTGCCATGGAACTCGGGAGTGAGTTCCTACGTATTGAAGCGCCAATTCCAGGCAAGACTCTTGTCGGTGTGGAGGTGCCAAATGAAAGAAAAGCGACACTTGGGCTACGATCCATGCTCGAGCTTGAAGAGTTCAAAAACTCTGGGCCACTATTTTTGGCAATTGGTAAAAATATTCTTGGAAAGCCAATCTTTGGAGACCTTGAGAAGATGCCTCACCTGCTGGTAGCTGGTGCTACTCGTACCGGTAAGTCAGTAACACTACAGAACCTCATCATTTCGATGCTCTATAAAAACTCACCTTATGATCTAAAACTCATCATTCTAGACCCGAAACGTGTGGAGTTTAGCTCATACCACAACCTACCCCACCTCTACACTCCAGTAATTAAAGAACCAAAAGGAGCTATCAAAGCACTTAACTGGGCGATACAAGAAATGGAACGACGCTACGAAGTGCTCGCAGAACATGGGCAAGTAAACGTAAGTGACTATAATAAAAAAGTGCTGGGTCCAGCGCTTGATAAAGCTCGCAAGAAAGGCCAAATCGGTGATCAGGTAACAGGCCTTCCACCAAAACTCCCCTACGTGGTTATTATTTTTGATGAATATAATGATTTCATGCTCTCCTACCCGAAGGAAATCAGTCCATTGATCACATCACTCACTCAAAAAGGTCGAGCAGCCGGTATCCATCTTATCTTGGCAACCCAAAGACCTGATGTAAAAGTTATCACTGGAACAATTAAAGCAAATATTCCAGCCCGTATAGCTCTTAAGACAACCTCACAGATAGACTCGCGTACGATTCTTGATGCATCTGGAGCAGAGGACTTGCTCGGAAATGGTGACATGCTCTACATGGCGTCGGACAATCCTCGACTTATTCGTATTCAGGCGCCGTTTATTTCAATGGAAGAAATAAAGGCTGTTGTTTCTTACATCAAAGATTCTAACCTTGAGTTCATCCCAGAGCACATCGACCTACAAAAAGTAAAAGCAACTAGCTCTTCATCAGATTCCGAAGGAGGTAACTCGCCAGGAGAGGAGCCTGAGAACGACGAGGACTACATGAGTGCTAAGGATTATGTTATCGCAACCGGGAAAGCATCAACGTCTGCACTCCAAACCGCATTTCGTTGGGGGTATAACAAGGCAGCTCGTATTATGAACGACCTTGAACATTTCGAAGTTATCGGCCCTGCTCGCACAGGAGAGCGCTATAGAGAGATTCTAGCAGGTAAAGGAGGCTCTACCGAGTCTAAAGAGGACGATGGCATAACACTAGGAGAAAACAACCCTCCACGCGACACTACTACTGACAACCTTTTCAGGTAAACTCTAGTGAATATACCAACCATAATCCAGACCAACCCGCATGCTCGAACATCAAGACACAACCAGAAAACTAGAAAAATACTTCCTTATAACTCTTGTGCTTGTCGCGTTAGTATATGGCGGACTGAGAGCTTACCCTCTTCTTAAAGGTCCTCAGATAACCTTATACTCACCGAAAAACGGCGATATTGTAGCCAGCTCTAGTTTTGAGGTTTCTGGCAAGGTGTCTAAAGTAAGAGAAATAACTATCCAGGGAAGACCAGTGCCCATAGACACCGACGGACACTTTAAGGAACTCTTGGTGGCCTCCCCTCCGTATACTATACTAGTTGTAACGGCAACAGATTTCTACGGAGCCAGTATTACCAAGACCGTTTCAGTTATCCCTCAATAATTATTTATATACAAATCTATGATGAAGAAAAAAGTAGTTAAACCTTCCAAAACAATTGGAGTAAAAGATAAAGGAGAGAAAGTTACTCAAGGCATTGCATCAGACGCACTACTTCGAGAAATTCAAAATAAATTTGGTGAGGGAGCAATCATGAAACTTGGAGATACTCCAAAAGTAGACATCGGCGTGGTCCCTACTGGCTCTATTGGGCTTGACGCAGCTCTTGGAGTCGGAGGTCTTCCTCGAGGGAGAATCGTCGAAATCTTTGGACCAGAATCTTCTGGCAAGACCACCCTCACCTTACATGTCATCGCAGAAGCTCAAAAGATGGGAGGTATCTGTGCGTTCATCGACGCAGAACATGCGATGGATCCAGAATATGCCAAGAAGCTTGGTGTGAACATTAACGAACTTCTAATCTCTCAGCCGGATAACGGCGAACAAGCACTCGAGATAACTGAGTCTCTAGTTCGCAGCGGGCAGATTGATGTCCTCATCATCGACTCAGTAGCAGCACTTACTCCAAAAGACGAAATCGAAGGTGACATGGGAGCTCAACACGTAGGCAAGCAAGCTCGTCTCATGTCTCAAGCACTTCGCAAGCTCACCGCAATTGCGCACAAGAGTAATACTGTGATTGTTTTCATCAACCAAATTCGTATGCAGATTGGTGTTATGTTCGGTAACCCTGAGACTACCCCGGGAGGTAAGGCTCTTAAGTTCTACTCCTCTGTTCGTATTGATATCCGTAAAATTGCGCAGATTAAAAAAGGAGATGATGTAGTGGGAGCGCGTACTAAAGTAAAGATCGTCAAGAACAAAGTCGCAGCACCATTTAAAACTACAGAATTCGACATTATGTATAACGAAGGCATCTCACAAGAAGGTGAACTCCTGGCGCTCGGAGAGAAGTTCAAGCTAGTTACTAAGAGTGGCACAAGCTATTCATTCGGCGAAGAGAAGCTTGGTCGTGGATACGACGCAGCGCGAACTTTCCTACGTGAAAATGGAAAAGTGAAAGCAGCTCTCGACAAAGCTATTCGTAAAGAGCTTGAGTCAGGCGCGCTCTCATACGCAGGCTCCTCTGACGCTGAGGAGAACGAACAGCCAGAATAAAGCACACAACCCCACGCTGTCATCATACAGTAAAAAATATGGAACCTGACACAATATTACAATCACAAGAAGAGATCGAAGTGCTTCTCAAAAAAGCTCTTAAGAACATTGAGCATGCTCACATGGATGCAATTATTGCTATTGAAGAAGAGCTAAAGAACCAACCAAAAGAAGGCAGCGAAGAGTCAAGGCTTCAAGCACTTAAAGAGTCACTTACTTAACTATGACAGAACAAGCACCGAAGCAAATAACATCAATCGAAACAGTGTCCTCTAGCCCAGTGGAACACTTGAGGCAGCTTGGTGATGAAAGTCTGACCAAACTACAGAGACGTGAGTCTGGTCTTATGGAGCGAGCCGTGGGCAACATGGAGCTAACTAATCGATTACTACAACTAACAAGGACAGCAAGAGAGAAAGTAGCCTTAGCGGTTGGAGTTGCCGCACTCGCCTCTTCCTCACTAGCCTTTGCACAAGAGTCACCAGACGTTGAAAAAATAACTTCACTTCCGACCATGGAAGCGTCGAGCGACGTAGAACTACCTGCCATAGACCTTGGCAACGTTGAGGTGGTTATTTCTGGACTGGAGTATATAGTTAAAGACAAAGTAGCAACCGTGACATCTGGAGTTGAAAAGATTGCATCCAGTGACACCTTTGCTTCAAAACTAGACGCCGTCGAAGAAGTAACAAAACGACTGCCTGGACGAATAGGTAAAATTGGAGAAAGTATTGAGCACGGAAAAAAAGTCTTAAGCACAGAAACTGGTGGTGAAGAGCGACTAATGTCTGGAGTAAAAATACTAGAGATGGCTGGGAGTAAAGTTGGGCCACTTGGTGCACTTCTTAGCACTGGGCTGGAAATTAAAAAAGATATTGCAGATGGTAAAGGGGCAAAAGAGATTGCTTTCAAATTTGTAAAGCTAATTGTCGGCATAAAAACAGCGGGGATAGGTACAATAATTGCAAACACATTGGTTGGCATGGCAGAAAGAACAACTCTAGCGCCAACACTAAGCTTGCAGGAAAACATTGTGGATACTGGCATTACAAATTCTCTTGAAGAAAGATTATAGGAATGTTAAAGCCCCGCTTCGCGGGGCTTTGGTTCAGAAGCACGAAGTCTCAAGACTCTTGTGGGCGTGCAGGCACCTCCACCTGTTGAGGATACATCACTTCCAGAAATGAGCAGAGTGCTGAGAGTCGGGCGAGCAGGTACCTGTTTTCGCAGGAACTTCATCTTTTTGCTTTGTTGTGTAAAGATAGAGGTCTCGCGTCTCATCAAGCGCCTCCCGGAGAAGCTGTTCGTTGAGAGGAATGAGTGTGTTTGCCTCCTGGTGTATGGCCGAAAGCATGCGCTCAAGATCGCCCTTGGGACGCGCAGGCTTCTTCCTACGTTCTATCGACTTTCCCCATTTTCATCTTTCGACACACTGTCGTCTCACTTTCTTATTGAGCTGAACCTTTCGGCTGGAACTTTCAAGGTATATACTACTCCTTGGCACAAATCTTATTAAGTAATTATTCTCTTACTTTATGCGCATTATTGACGATGTAAAACTAGACTATGACGATGTTCTTCTCCTTCCTAAGCGAAGCATACTAACCTCAAGAAAAGACGTTATTCTTGAGCGGACGTTTAAGTTTTACCATTCTCCTAAGACGTGGACAGGCATCCCAATCATGACCGCAAATATGGCCAGCTGCGGAACGTTCGAGATGGCGAGAATACTGAGCGAATACAAGATGATTACCACTTTTCATAAGTACTATTCTCTCGAGGAGTACAAAGAGTTTTTCAAAACATTTAATAACCCTGACTACATCGCTTATACACTCGGCATTCGTGACGAAGATATAGAAAAGCTTAAGGAAATGATACAAAGCGACCTTATAAAAAACTTTTCTTTCATCTGTATCGATGTGCCAAATGGATACCTCGAAAAGTTTCTTGAGTCCGTCAAGCTTATACGATCGCTCTGCAAGGATCATATAATTATTGCTGGAAATGTTGTAACGAACGAAATGACTGAGGAGATTATTTTAAATGGTGCAGACATTGTAAAGATTGGAATTGGTCCAGGCTCTGTGTGCACAACACGCCGCATGACTGGCGTAGGATATCCTCAACTCTCGGCAGTTATTGAGTGCGCTGATGCTGCTCATGGCATGGCCAACAATAAAGGCGTAGGTCTCATCATTGCAGACGGAGGCCAAAAGTATCCATCATGTGTAGCAAAAGCATTCTGTGGAGGAGCTGACTTTAACATGTGCGGGTCGCTCTTTTCTGGTTTTGAAGAGTCCGGTGGCAATACTGTTGAGAAAAATGGAAAACTCTTTAAAGAATACTTTGGCTCTTCTTCTAACCACGCAATGAAGGAACTTTATGGGAAAAAGGATGCTCACAGGGCGAGCGAAGGTCGTTATGCGCTCATACCGCACAAAGGACCTATAGCTACGTTTGTCCAGGACCTTTTCGGTGCACTCCGTAGTACCGGGACTTACATTGGGGCGCGTCAATTAAAAGAATTCTCTCGCCGTGCGACATTCATCAAGGTTGGACGGCAACTCAATACGTCTCTTGAATCATACGACCAAGGGAAATAAGCCTTATAAATCAAGGATTGACCGCAAGTCTTTTAAAAGCTACACTTTTCTTATTATTCTTTAGTCTAAAACTACAACACATGGCATTCACGTCACCTGAAAATATGCAAAGTGGAGAGCCTCAATCTCCTGATACTTCACCTGCGCCACTTTATGATGAAGGCAAAATGCTTGCTGGTATAAGTACACTCTTAGACTCAGCAGAGGCGTCCCTCCCTGCCCTCGCATTGCAGGCCATAGAAAAGTCTGGACTTTCTTACTCTGAATTTAGAAACCTTACTTTGAAAATACCTAACGCCAGTAGGGCCAATATTGGTAAATACGAAGACTTTTTAGTAGGAAAAAGGAAGGGAGGTTTAAGTGAAGGGAGTCTCGCTGATGTCTTAGACAGTAAACTAGAAGAACTTATAGCAACGGGTGTAGATCTCGAAAGTATTAAGGAAAGAATGACAGCAGTCAAGATACCAGATTATGTTCTTGGCCCAACGGTACAAGCTGCAATAAAAAAGAACCCTTCAGCTGGGGGGTACATCACCTCTGTCTTTGGGCTCTAAACAGGGAGCGACTTTTGCCACATTCCCCTATTTTTGGTAGAATTCCTGTATTCCCCACTTCGCGATTACGCTTCGCGGGGCAAGCTATTGTTGTTAGTGTTTTACTAATAACTAATTACTAACAACTAATTACTATTCTCCATGGCAACACTTGATTATGATGAAATAAAACAACGTAAGAACATCGTTGTGGATGGAATGCCCTACGAAATTCTAGAGTCTCATGTAGCTCGTACACAGAAACGCAAACCACAGAACCAGGTTCGCATGCGCAACCTTCTGAACGGTAAGGTCGTCCCTGGAACATTCCACGCTTCTGACACAGCAGAAGAGGCTGAAATCTCTAAGCGTGAGGCTCTCTTTCTTTATGCTAACAAGGGTGAGTATTGGTTCTGTGACCCGAAAGATCGCGCGAAGCGCTTTGAAATCAGCTCAGACGTCCTTGGAGACAGCACAAAGTATTTGAAGGACAATACCACTGTCGACATTAAAATCTTTGAGTACGAAGACGAAGAGAAGATAATTGGCGTAACCCTCCCAATCAAGATGACATTTGAGGTAAAAGATGCTCCACCAGCAATCAAGGGGAACACAGCTTCAGGCGGAGGTAAGCTCGTAACACTAGAAACTGGCGCCCAGGTCACAACCCCTTTCTTCATCGAAGTTGGAGAGAAAATTGTTGTTAACACTGAAACAGGTGAGTACGTTGAGCGTCTAAAGGCAGAGAAATAGTTAACTTAGTTATCACTTTTAAGTTTTTGGTTGTAAAACACCAGGGAGGCCGTTTTGAGGCCTCCCTGGTGTTTTTAGATATTACAGTTAAACTAGACCAACACGTTCCGTTTTCTATCTCGTAATTCAATAATCGCTCTTGTTAAGTTTTCAACGTCTCGTACCGCATCAATAACAAAAGGCTGATCACTTCCTGCTGTCTGTATCTTGATTCTCCCATACCCAAAAAAAGTTTGAAGGAGGCCCTCCTTTTCAAAGAAAACATCTTGGATACGACTGTACTCCATATACGAAATCTCTCTGTCGAGAATCGATTTTTGGTTAATCGCTACAATGTGAGCATTTGTTATGTACCACACATCAAAATAGTCCTTGGTCCATGCATAAAAAAATGAAGTGAAAAAGATGAGCATAAACATACAAAGAAGAAGTGAAACATACCCCTCTACGAGCCCTCCTCTATCGTGAAGGAAATAAACCCCGGTAACGAGAAGTAGGCAACCAAAACCATGGATAACAACATCCTCTATATATACCAGGAAGTGCTTCCTTGCAGTGTAGAGCACCTCTTCTCCGTCGGTAATGAGAGTTTCGGTTTCCATGGCTTATATAAATATCATAGATGCCAAAATAGTAAAAGAGCCGAGTATATAGACAACTCTTGCAATTTGCACACCCCCGTCACCCTTGCCAAATTTATGCCAGACATACAACAGCACCAAAGCCATCGGAACGAAGACTACAACGGTAAAAAGGAATACTGCTACACTTAGATTCATATAATTATAGTTGGAATTTTTTCATTATTTCCGCGTTCACCTCATCTGCTGGGCGGCCATAGGTAAGATAACTTAACTCTTGAAGTGGGGCTATGTTATCTTTGTTACCTTTATGAGGAGGCAGGGTGTCTATATCAAAAGGTTTCTTTGGAGACCCTCCAGCAAGCATGTTTATATAGGCATGATAGTTATCAATCTTCATGATGTCGTTCGCAGTAAACGTTGGCGCAAACTTTGACTCAAGATACTTGGCGTCGTCTGGTGAGACACGGAAGACGGCCATTGAGCCAACGTTGCCAAAGACTGCGCCTTTGATGTCTTCAGGAAGCTGAGCAAGATACTGGTGTGCAACGTTCAGTGAGAGACGGTACTTACGAGCTTCTGAGAGAATAGATGCAATTGCTGGAGTCGTAACGTTTTGAAACTCATCGATATAAAGATAGAAGTCTGGTCGTTTAGAGATATCTGGCTGGTCCACTCGAGAAAGTGCAGCTTGTGAGAACTTACCTATAATAATGAGGCCGAGAAGGTTGGCATTAATATCACCAAGGCGCCCTTTGGCGAGGTTAACCAAGAAAATCTTCTTAGAGTCCATAATCTCTCGAAAATTAAATGAACTCTTCTCTTGCGAAATTATCGGTCGCATGATGTCGTTAGACATAAAGATATCAAACTTTGAGTTAACATACTGTACCCAGTTCTGAAGCCCCTGCTCACCGGAAGTCTTCTCAGCATTCGCCCAGAATTGGTTAAGAAGTGGATTCTTGCTCTTAGAAAGCTTGTAGTCACGGTAGTCCTTGTCTGAGAACACACGAGAGATGTCGAGAAGCGTGTTGCCACTTTCTGGGTGTTCCATCACCAGGAGTGTCGCATTACGAAAATACTGCTCGAAGCCTGGGCCACCGGATGTCTTCATATCAAAAAGCTTATTAAAGATTCCGAGAAGTTCGTTTACAACGAAGGTTTTTGTTTCTGGCTTTTCTCTATCAAACTCGAGCATGTTAAGTGCCATCGGACGAGGAGTGTACGATGGGTCAAAATAAATAACATCCTTTGCTCGTTCCGGTGGAACATTTGCTAGAATATCTTCGATATCGCTACCGTGAGGGTCAATGAAGCAGCACCCGTCTCCGTTAATAATATCCTGTATAATCATGTTTTTAAGGATTACCGTCTTACCTGTACCTGTCTGACCAATCACGTACATGTGACGCACTCTATCCTCTCGTCCGTAGTGGACTTTCGTTTCTTCTCCTCTGTACCTATTGATTCCGAGCAACACCCCTTCTGTAAGAAGATCTGGCGGGGCTGGTGACTGTGTATATGTCGCAGATTGAACATTCCTAACATCTTTAGACTGCATAGGAAAATGAAACAGTGTTGCAAGCTCACTTACATTAAGTGGGTAGCTCTCGTCGTCATTCCAGAGCCTATAAGAGAAACGATGAAGCATTGCTCGCTGTTTCTTGCCTTCAACTTCTACCCACTTCACACTGTTGCCATTTATTTCAGTGAACTGAGCAAATGCACTTTCTAACTCCGACCGGAGAGCCTGAGAACGTGCAAGAGAGGGCGACGATGAAATAATCCTTATATTGGTCTCAATAATAGTCTTAGAAAGTTTTGCTTGAATGAGTTTGCTAGCATTTTCGTCAACATGAGTGACTTTATCTTTCTTATCTTTGTCTGCCTCTTCTTTAGTTTTGGTAGAAAACATTTCTCCAATCAAGTGCAATGACTCCTTAAAAACACTCTGTCTATCAATAACACGTTTGAGTGTGTCCCCTTTTCTTAGGTCTTCAAGCATTGACCCGAATCTTTTTGCAAAAACATCTCCAGCCGGACGAATGAGAATCTGAAGCGCGAGACCTTCTTCGTCTTTGGCAATCTTGGTAAAAGATGACAAGATGAGAGACATTGGGTCCCCTTCCATGGTGTCAAAGGTTTTAAGTGGAAGTGCCTCATGTGTACTGTGTGTAGCATATGAGCACGCGGTAATTGCATGCGAGTGGAAGATGTTATAGTCTTCTTTGTTTTCTTTTACCTTTGCTGTTGGAAAAACACCAAGCACCACTTTCTCAAAAAAGGGAGCATAGTCAACATGAACAGCACAGTAAAATACTGCGGTCTTTGCTCCATTTGCTACTGACAATTCAAGAGAATAATAGTTTTTCTCTTTGTTGAGCGCATCACTAGCAAGGGCTTGCATGGAGGCATACCATTGCTCCATTAACCCCATCATCTCTTTTACTTGCTTTCCCTGACCTTCTAGAGCCTCTGGGAGTACGATCTCAAAGAGTTTCATGTGGAGAGCTTTCCATTCTTCTTTTGAAATATCATTCTTGACCTCGTGACCTGAAATAAGATACTGAACTAAAAATCTATCGAAATCATCCTCCACCTGCGAGTCGTCTAGCTCTTCTGCCATGTGAAGAGCATTTTTAATCCCCCTATCTGCCATCACTTGAGCAAGCATCCCTACTTGTTCATCAGTTGGTCGAGGGAGTAACCACTCGAGCAGTCGATGTTTCTCTCCTCCAGTTATGCGATTTTGCTCTGGGACAATACGCTCGATTGGCGCCGCCTTAAAATCTCTTACCACCTCGTGGGCGTGGTCTTTCTCAGTGAACCTATCCTCATACCCTTTTGCACGCTCCATCTTCTCTTTTATTTGGTTGCGTAGAAAAGAAACCTCCTGGTCTAAGCTTGCGAGTTCTGGATGCATATACGTTCAGTATAAAGGCATTCTCTCGTAGGAGATAGTGGATACTATAAAGTCTGCTCTTTTGCTATTTATACCGCCGCTTTCACACTTTCTTCAATAGTTGTAGGAGGAGTGTCTTGTGTGTCTTCTGATTGGATTGGTGCAGCCTCCTGACTTGGCTTCCAGGAACTCATTGGCGGTATCTCTCCCTTACTGACTTCTATCGCGGGAGTGGCAGCATTTGTTGCAACGACAACAGGCGCAGCATCGATAACTTCGGTTGAGGGAAGAATCTGCTCTTCTTTTGATAATGACTGGCTCTCAGTTACTGGCGTAGGTGTTACGCTACCAACAACCAGAGGCGCGCTTTCCGCAGGAACATTTTTAAAAACTTTTATAAGTACAACAATAATAAAAAGGACGATACAAATAGACCCGCCAATTATGTATAAAAAGTTTTCTGCTGAAAAAAGTGTTGAAAAATCCATAGTAGTAGATTACAACCAAGTGTACCCTTGCGAATACTCTAAGTCAAAGGAAGGTGGAACTACGCTGTTAGTATTTCTGGTCCTTTTTCGGTGATAAGAATCGTATGCTCAAAGTGGGCTGAGCGCTTATGGTCGGATGTAATAAACGTATACCCGTCGTCTGCCAAGTACACGTCGTCTGTCCCCATGTTGACCATAGGTTCGAGAGCTAGCACTAGCCCAGGGACTAATTTTGGACCCTTGATACCATCATCAAAATTAGGAACGTACGGTTCTTCGTGGACCTTATAGCCCACACCGTGGCCTGATAAGATTTTCACTACTCCGTACTTCTTGGGGATCGCAGCTTCTATTGCCTTTGAAATATCGTTAACATAGTTACCGACAACTGCAGCCTTGATACCGGCCATGAGGGCTGCTTTGGTAACTTTTAAAAGTTCTTCGTCTTCCTCGCTTATCTTACCAACTGGTACAGTTCTTGCACTGTCTGAAATCATCCCTTTGTGGTTAACTCCACCGTCTAGCCCAACAATATCCCCCTCTTCTAGGATGTGGTCCTCGCTTCCAATACCGTGAACGACTTCTTCGTTAACTGAAATACAAATACTTCCAGGATAGGGATATGAGGCCCCGAATGGTTTGTAGTTAAGAAACGCAGGCTTGTCTCCCATGTCAGTTATCATCTTATAAACGAAATCGTTGAGATACTTAGTCGATACTCCAGGCTTTACCTCTTTAGACACAGCAGTTAAGACAGCAGAAAGTCTCTTCCCTGACTCCCGGAGAAGTTTGATGTCGTTTTCATTTTTTAGTTTAATATTATATTTCATAGTGCAGGATGTAGACCTTAGGTACTAGAACTTAGAAGATTCTAATAAAAAACTTATCGAGTAAGTGCTTCTATAATATCTGCATGCACTTTTTCAATTGATTGTTCTCCGTTAATTCTTGCAAAAGAGTAGCGAGGATCATTTTTAAATATCTCAACACATGGAAGTATTTCTTCGTAGAAAAGCTCGATGCGTTTTTCTATTTCTTCGTCAGTGCTCGCGTCTGTTCGCTTCTCAACACTTTGTGACTCACGAAACTTCTGTCGATCTTTTGCCCATGCTGGGGTTACTTCTATATAAATTACGTGCGGGTTTTTGTATCCCAAAAACGGGAACATCTGGTGAATTGCCTCTGTTTCTATGACTTTTCTTGGTGCGCCGTCCAAAATTACCGTCGTATTCTCTTGCAGTGTGTTAATGAAAATATTAGTCCAGTTCCAAATTGACAGGAATTCTGGTTGAAGTCCTCCAGAATTTTGTAGCTCTCTTGCCCTCCCTGCTACGAACCCTTCTCCTTTGATAAAATCTCTAAAAGAACCCCCAGTGGTTACGTGAACAACCTCTTCGTGCAACTCTTCTAGTTTCTTCTTGAGCAGTTGTGCTTGAGTGCTTTTCCCTCCTCCTGGACTAGCCATGAGAATGACAAATTTCTTTTCCATGTGCTAATCCTACCATGACGATGAGTCTGTAGCCAGTAGACATTAGTCAATAGCCAAATTATAAGAAACTAAAAGCAAAAGCGCCCTTTGGACGCTTTTGCTTTTGCATTGTCTGAAATCTTATGTCTAAAGTCTAACCTCTACCCCCTAGTACTCCCTCATTGAAAGCTGAGCGTCAACTTTCTTAATAAGGTCAAGTACTACTGAAACAGCAATAAGGAGTGACGTACCACCAACCGCAATAGCCGTAATACCAGTTATGCCTTGAATTGCAACTGGAAGAACCGCAACGGTGCCAAGAAAAACAGCGCCAACTAAAGTAACACGAGCCAGAACATAGCCAATATACTCAGCTGTCGCAACCCCTGGTCTGTATCCAGGAATAAACGCTCCATTCTTAGCCAAGTTGTCTGCTGTCTTTTGTGGATCAAAGGTGACAGCTGTGTAAAAGTAGGTAAAAGCAACTACAAGAACAAAGTAAGTGACACCGTAAATCCATTGATTAGCTACAACCTCGTTAAGGATACGTGCAAGCGACTGCAATGAAGGGTTGCCCGATGTCGAGAAGAGCTGGGCAGCCAGTTGCGGGAAAATAAGAATAGAGATTGCGAAAATAATCGGTACCACGCCAGCTTGGTTGAGGCGAAGTGGGAGATATGTTGTCGCACCAAACCCAGAAGATGTTCCAAGACGAGATTCTTTGGCATATGTTACTGGGACTTTTCTTTCGGCTTCTGTAACATAAACAATACCTGAAATAACAGCAAGTGACAGAACAAGAAGCACTGCAAGGGTAGGAATCTGAGAAGGGTCAAAGGTTAGGAAGTACTGGCCAAGTGAAGTAGGGATAGCTGCAACGATACCAGCGAATATGATGAGAGAAACACCGTTTCCGATACCACGTTCGTTGATTTGTTCACCAAGCCACATCATGAGCATTGTTCCTGCTGTAATAATAATCAAGTTTGAAGTCATTTCAACTCCAGACATTTGAGGCAAAACATTCTGACGAGCAAGGAGAGTTAGGAGTGCGTATCCTTGAACTATAGCCAAAGGAAGAGACAAGAGTCTTCCATACTGAACGAATCTCTTGCGCCCAGCATCCCCTTCTTCTTGGTACATCTCTTTAAGGCGCGGAGATAGTACTGTCGATAGCTGCATGATGATTGAGGCTGTAATATACGGCCCAACACCGAGCATCACAATAGAAAAGCTGGCGATGCCACCTCCTGATAGAATATTAAGGAAGCTGAATACCTTGTTGTCAGAAAGAAGCGAAGCGAGTTGCGCAGCGTCTACTTCTGGGATAGGAATAGCTGATAAGAAGCGAGTAATAACAAGAATCCCAATAACAAACAAGATGCGCGTACGTAGCTGTCTGTCGGTAAAAATAGCCTTTATTGTCTTCATAATTGCACTATTATACCACAAAGCCTATTACCAGTCGATGCTGATGGCTTGCCTAAGGGTGTTTAGAGGATTAGACGCCACAGGTCTCCTTTTTGAGGGCAGCTCGCGTGAACTCATACACCATACCAGTCTCTGGGAGACCTTTTGCTTTTTGGTAGTCTTTTACGGCTGAAATGGTTGTATCTCCGTAGAAGCCGGTTACCTCCCCTTCCATGTACCCCTTCTTAATTAAGAAGTCTTGGAGCTTCTTGGTTGAAGGTGACTGGTTGCCGCGATGGAAGTCAAAAGGAAGATCAATACACATCGTTGAGGCACCAAGAACCTGACCTGACGCGGTAGACATGTTAAGCGCACTGGTGTCTGCCTTACAGTTATACACCCAGAGCATTACCATGTTCTGCTGTAAGAAGGTTGGAGTAACCTTCATGTTATTAGCCGCATACTCCAGTACTGCCTGGCTCATGCCTGGCGCACTATAATACTTGACCGCTTCAGCTTTTCCAGACGCACACGCAGGAGCTGACACAACACAGCCAGTAGTAGCAGCAGAATAACCTCCACACATATCAACATCCCCTCCTAGAGCGTCCCCGTAATCCCAAATACCGTAACACACCTCAGTTCCTGCGGCTAAGCCAGACGATGCTGGCACTGAACACTTAGAGCTAAACTTATTTTGAGTTACGGGGTTCGGGTTAAAATCGTAGTCAGGAAGTGGATAAGACTCGTAAATCACTTTATTCCCAATCGTACACTTCAGATGAATAGTTGGAGAAGTGTACTTCTTACATAGAGCAAGTGCTGTTGTCTCTGATGAGTTACCAGATTCGACAACTACGTTGTTTTTATATATCGTGTATTGGCTAAACGCATCATCACCCATTGTTGGGAAGCCTTGAACCGTAGACCAGACGGTTGTTGGAAAGTTGTATAACTTTTCACCTGTCTGCTGTGTGTTGCCACCTACAATATCACGCCAAATAAATGACGCGGGCGTAAGTGTTGATGTCAAAAGTGGAGCAGTCATTCCATCCGATTGACCACTAATAACAGCATAGACGGAGAAAGTTTTTGACTGCCCTGCAGGGATCTCATATGAACCAAAGGCGAGTGACACTGTTTTTCCAGAGATACTAGCTTGTGACCCAGGTACCGTTGTTCCTCTATCAGTGAGTCTTGCTGAGGAAAGTTGGAAGTTCGAAATTCCAAGTGCAGATGTCGAGAGTGAGGCATACGAGAGTCCTACCTTACCGTTAGCATCTGCTGATACTGTGAACTCGCCTATTTTATTTTCCGCGTTAAGGAGAATCGCGTTTCCTTTTTCTGTGGAGATTGTAACAGTCGGTTTAGACGCAACTAAGGTGACTAAGGGTGAAGCTACAGAGGCACTTTTGGTGATAACAGAACCCGCGCTAGGGGTTGCTTCAACGTAGTTAAGTGTGACTCCAACGTTTGGAATACTAGTCTGAAGACTGCCACCTGAAGTCGAGTTTTGGAACCCTCCAAAGTTAACAATGACGGGAATAGAAACTCCAGTTGAGGATATCAGAGTAGAGAGCCCTGTTATTCTAGCTACACCAGCCACCATCGGTGCGGTCACGCCAGACACAGTAATTGATTCAATAGCATCTGCTCCAGTAGAGGAGAACCTTAACTCACGTACTGTTGCCTGTGTCCCAGCAACTGTAGTGGCTAGTTTAAATGTTGCAATATTGTAGGTCGTCCCCCCTACTACGTACTGAGGAAGTGGTGACGATGACAAGAGCACGGGGTCCGCGAGTACTGCAGCAACTGAAGAAACAGAAACACCGTTAATTGCGTTGACTACGTATGTACCAGAACTTGAAGAACCACTAGCGCTAAGATTTGCTGTAACCGAACCAGAGGACGCTCCACCAATATCAGCGTAAATATCTACTGTCCTAGAAGATCCTGCTGGTATAGTGATTTCAGAAGATGAGAACTGATTCCCTGTCGCTTTTGGATTCCCTATTGGGATGCCGATACCAGAACCTCCAACTTTAACAATCAAATTAGTGATATTGGTTATTGGATATGTAGCGTTAAGTGCAACGTAAAAGTTTTTTAGTACCGCCTGACCTGACGCTGGACCCTGGATGACAAAAGAGCCGAGTTTGACTGCTTGAGTATTCGGAGTTACTGAATATGCAACCTGTCCAGCTATGCGGTCGACAGAAAGAGTGGTTGTACTCACTGTTCCTGGGGTTGGCGTTGCGTAAATCTCAGCGTCATTCCAAATACATTTAATGGTTGACCGTGGGTTACTATTTGCATTAAGCATACAATTACTCAATGCTTCATCTCTTGAAATATCATTCGTTGCGATAAACAGGTTTCCGTTCATATACCCCCTATAGCTAGCCACTTTAGGCTCAGTAGTTGTCTTGGCATAGGTGAATGGACTTGTTTCACTAGCTGCTGTATACACCGGAAGCGTTGGATTAGCTGGAGGGAACCCATTTCCTAGCCATGCATTTGACGGTGTGTAGGTTTTAACAACAACGGAGTAGCTTCCGGCGGTTAATTCAGCCTGAATACCAGAACAGTCAGGGCACGTTACAACAGCCCCTTTCGCTGGGAGGGTCCACACATATGAGCCGGTTACATCTAGTCCTGATGCTATTAATTTCAGAGTGCCAGTAGAAAGATTCTTAAGCCAGAGTGAAGCTTTAGAGCCAGTCTTAGGATTAGTAGAGTACCAGGTTATCGTTAATTTTCCAGATGGTGACATATTCTGGCTTGAAGGAGAGATGTATGACTTAAGGGCACTTGCCGTCTCGTAGTCCGTTGGAGTAGCAGACGCACCTGCATACTCAACAGGAACCACTTTGGTACACGATGCAGAACCAGTAGCACTATACACTCCGAGTGTGACAGATGGGTTGCCAACCACGTTTGCTGTAACTGAATAAATACCATTAGCTAAAAGCTTATCCCCTGGCACATAAAGGTTGTCTTTACCTGAAGCGTCCTTTAGCCATGCAGCATAAGTAGCATTGCGACTCGAGTAGAAGAAAGTAATCTTGTCCCCATGCACATACGAGTTCTTGTCTGAAGTAATAGTACAGCTAGGTTGTGTGCTAAGGCCGGGCGCAATAGCTGCACACGCGCCAGTAATTGGGTCACATGATTCGTAGAGAGTGCTGGTCGCAGCAGAATTAACTTTGAAAATAGCACTATACCCTGCAGCTTTTTCTCCTGAACCATACAAATATATTCTTATTCTATAGTCACCAGGAACTGTTGTTACCCCTTCAGCTGATGTTGGGATGATACGCTCAGAACTTCCCACCTTAAGCGGTTGCATCGCATCACCTAGAAATACCCTTTTGCCTGTTGCGACATTTTCCATATATACACCCGTCCAGAGCCCGCTCCCTGACGCCGGCATAACCTTTTCGATATTATCTACCGTCCAAGAAAATGGAATCATCTGCCCTACTCTGTATGTTTCGCCACCCACAGGAGATAGAACGTTTATTTTTACATCACCGGTAGAGACTGGTGATGTTTCATTGTTAGTAGGCGCTCCATATACCTGACTGACAGGAGTAGTGCTTACAGTTGATGAGTTCTGACCGCAGCTAAGCGCTTTAATCTTTGCTCTCGTCAATGGCCCAACTAGTCCATTTGGCGTAATACCATTTGCTTTTTGAAAGGATTGAACGGCTTGTTTGCTAAGCCCACCAAAGTACCCAGTTGGATCAGATTCTAAATACCCTTCTCCTTGAAGGAAGGCTTGCAAATCGGTAACCTGGCCACCTGTTCTTGCGTCACGCGACCCTAATCTCATGTCATAGGTCAATGCAGTACAAGAAGAAGTCTGTTCGATGCTTACAGAATCTGTCTCCATTACAGAAACAGTTTGCGCAGTTAGAGTAGCAGCAAACGCAAAACTTAAGCAAACAACTGACAGGGTACTGAGGATCGTTTTCATGTGTATTTACTATTATTTTAATTATGCACATTGTAACACTTAACACGAACCGTAAATGACAGATGTGCACAAACCAAAGAGCGACGCCGTGGGCTCCCGATTTCTTAGATTGTATTCAATCTTTTGAAATCGCAGTCCTGTGCGTCGCTCTTTGTTGTTTATCTATAGTCTGACTATACGATAGGTATTTTATTATTTCTTCTTAGATGCTGCCTTCTTAGCAGGTTTTGCTTTCTTTTCCTTCTTTGGAGCCACCTCCTTTACTTCAGGGAGAATAACCGTTCCGCCAGCCTTTTCAATCTTAGCCTTAGCAGTAACAGATACCTCACAGAGTGACACGTTAACAGCTACAGTGATGTCTCCAGTTCCAAGAACTTTAATCTTAGGAACACGACCCATAACCATTTTAACGAGACCCTTTGCAAGAATTGTCTCTGGAGTTACCTTATCCCCCGCCTTAAAGACATTCATCGCAGAGAGGTTAACTACCGCTTCTGGACCACGGTAGAACACGCTTTTAGCGCGGTTCTTACCATGACCTCGGAGCTTAGGAAGCTTCTTGATGATGTCACGCATAGCTGGACGTACACGGTGCCCGGCGCGAGCTGTCTGTCCTTTTCCTCCCTTACCAGAAGTCTTACCACGCTTCCCTCCGCGGGCAACGAGCTTTGATTTCTTGTTTGGGTGAACACGTTTAATTTGATGTATTTGCATAGTAGTAGTGTTATGCGTTAGTAACTGGAGCGACTACTTCCTCAACCATCTTTGCTTTAGCAACAGGTGCCTCATCATGAGCGTACGCAATCTGCTGTAGCGCCTTCATGGTGGCCCGAGCGTTGTTCAGCTTGTTTTTAGAGCCTGAATGGAACTTTGCAGTCACATTACTTAATCCTGCTAGAGAAAGAATAATACGAGCTGAAGATCCAGCAATAAGACCACGTCCTTTGTTAGGCATAATCATCACTTCTGATGACTTGAACTTAGCCTCAAGATCATGAGGAAGGGACTTGTTCTTAGAGAGTCTAAGGGTAAACATATTACGTTTAGCAGCCTTGAGAGCTTTTTCAATCGCAATTTGAGTATCCTGAGCCTTTCCAGTACCAAGACCAATGCGACCATTTCTATCCCCTGCGATAATTGCCACAGAAAGCGAGAAACGACGACCACCTGATACCACACGAGTTACACGACGGATACTGATAGTCTTTGAATCAAACTCTGGCTTCTCGCGAGGTGGGCGAGCTGGACGACCACCTTGGCGCCCCCCAGGCTTACCTGTCTGTCGACCGCGAGGTCCACGTGGCGCAAACTCTCTGTCTTGTGCGACCGCAACACTTCCTGTAGCCACAGTAGCTGTTGATGCTGCTGTACTAGGCGCAGTTGTAGTAACAGTCTCTTCTGTTGTTGTTTTTATTTCTGTCATAAAATTTAGAAATTAAGACCCGCCTCACGCGCTGCGTCTGCTAAAGCCTGCACTCGACCTCGGTACGAGAACCCGCCACGGTCGAAGACGACCGTAGTAATTTTCTTCTTCTTTGCTTCCTCAGCAAGCTTAGCGCCAACAATTTTAGCTCTTTCTATCTTAGTCACTTTGTCAGTGAGAGAGATATCAGATGCAGAGGCAACTGTTACTGCGAGTACGTCATCAATAAGCTGGGCGTACATATATCTGTTAGAACGAAAGACTGCAAGACGTGGGCGTTCTGCTGTTCCTTCTATTCTTGAACGAATCTTCTTGTGAAGACGAGCTCGCTTTTCTGTTTTTATACTTGTTTTCATAGAGTTATGGCTACAGATTATGCAGACTTCTTACCTTGCTTACGACGGATAACCTCATCACTATAACGAATACCCTTACCCTTATATGGTTCAGGCTTCTTGAGTGAGCGAATCTGGTTAGCAAAGAGTCCGACCAACTCCTTATCGATACCTGTAATTGTTAAAGCGCTTTTTTCCGCTACGACAGTGAGTCCTTTTGGAATTTCTTTAACGACAGGGTGAGAGAACCCGAGAGAAAGGTTAAGCTGATTACCCTTAACATCCCACTTGAATCCTACCCCTTCTACTAAAAGTTTTTTGGTGAATGGGGTTACCACACCTTCGGTCATGTTCTTTAGGTGAGACATATATGTCCCCCAGAGAGAACGAGAAAACTTGTCGTTTCTTCGTGGTTCTGAAGTAATCACTCCAGCTTCTGTTTTGAAATTAATTTCATCACGAAGCTCTCTTGTGAGTTCTCCTTGTGGTCCCTTTACACGTACAGCATGGGCATCGAATGTAACTTCGACACCTGCTGGAATTTTGATTTGTTGTTTTCCTATTCTGCTCATACGTTTGTTACCAGATTGTGAATAATACTTCTCCACCGACATGGCCCTCGCGAGCCTGCTTGTCAGTAAGAATTCCCTTAGGGGTAGTAAGCACCGTCATTCCGTGACCGTACTTATATGAAGTGATGTCTTTTACGCCCTTATAAACACGCTTTGACTGCTTTGAAACGCGAGCCACATTGTGAATCTTAGGGAGCCCCTTCTCGTACGCGATGACTACTTCAATAGTTGGAGCAGCCCCCTCACCTACGTGATAGGTTTTTACATATCCTTCGTTTTTAAGAAGCTCAAGAATCGCTACCTTCATCTTTGATGATGGAATAACAACGGAAGCCTTTTTTACGAGACCACCATTTTTGATAGCGATGAGCATGTTTGCTATTTGATCCATACGTTTAGAGTTACCAGGAAGCTTTCTTAATACCTGCAATCATACCTTCGTTAGCAAGCTCACGGAAGCATGTGCGGCAAAGACCAAAATCTCTCATATACCCGTGCTTTCGACCACATTTAAAGCATCGGTTCACGATTCGTGTTGAGAATTTTGGCTTCTTGTTACTGCGTGCAATTGTTGATGTTTTTGCCATAGAGTAAAAATACTAATAATGAAGTCGGGTATCATAAGAATCCAACTTCTACCCTCTTAATATCTCGCGCATTTACGTAAAATCATTAACCTTACGTACACAAACGGATTAAAAGAGAGTTTTAAAATAATACCACATTTTAGTCCAAAAAACAAGCAAAAAGAAAGGGCTCCTAGCGGAGCCCTTCAGCAAAGCTTAACAGACTCCCTCCTGCCAAGTTCACTTCCTCGTGGCGATGACAGCATTCGAATAAGCCTTGTTGTCCGTCCCGTCCTTCAAGTTGCCAAGCCAGAATGGGAGGTCGACCGCGGACATGTCCTCGTCTGGCAGGTGCTCGACTTCGTGGATGAAATCTTGCTCTGGTGGCGTTTCGAAAACATCAAGCTCGCAGTAACGACCGCCCCAGACAAACAGGAAGCGATGCTTCTTGATGACAAACTTCTCAGGATCGAGATCCTTTTGCATGGCAGCGTACTCAACCTCCGAGATGAACGACTCCTCTTCGGAACCTCCACCTTCCTTCTTTTCCCCTTTCAGGGTAAGAATATAGAGCGGCTCTGGGTCACCGCCAAGCGACTCGGTTCGCAGGCGACGCGTTGTGACACCTCGCGCAACATCTGCCTCTCCAACGTTGAGATACCCTTGGGTAATGGCAAGCTCCATGAAGTGAACCCCAGAGCCGAGCAGTGTCTGCCTAGTCGGCCACCTGCCAAGCGATCTTGGGGAAGTCGGTACGTACTTTTTCTCGTACTCGACACCTGCAAGCATATGCTCGATGATCTTGATGACTCGCGCCACCTTGCCATCAAAGTCAGTGGAGTTGTCGACGATGAACATCCGCGGGACACCGACACAGGCATCGAGTGAGAGGAAATTCTGCCGAACAGCCTTTTCGACGCTGTCTTCCCTTCGAGCCTCATTGCCTTTCATGTGGTTCAGGTAGACCTCAGGCGCATCAACTGCGGGGCTCTGCAGAAAGACACAGCCGGAATACTCCCGAAAAAGGGCGTTTTTGCCAAGACCAAATTTCTCCCAGGCCATCACGTAGAAGTCTTCGTGTTTTTCAGTGTAGCCGAGGCCGCCAAAACGGCCGCGGTCGCACAGGATGAGCACGTTCTCGTGGCCACTCGTGCGAGCACGTTCGAGAAGCTCAGTCTCTTGGCGAATGACTTCACCAAGCACGAGCTCCTGAAAGGCTGGCATCGTGATATTCTCGCCTGGCGCGTAGTCATGCTCATTCACGAGGCGTGTAGGCACTTCAGAGGAAACAAGGACCATCCAGCCGAGTTCCTTGAAGTGCCTTTTGATCCTCGGAATGCCGGTTGACTTTCCGGCACACGGGCCACCTTCAAGCACAATGATTTCGATATGCGGCTCATTCATGATTTTCTCCAGTTGTGTATGGCGCCAAAAACAGCACCTACAAAAAAGACTACACTCTTAGTTCTAACTAGTCAAAGAGAAAGACCCCCTTGTCGGGGGCTTTCGGCCATGGTGGCCAGTTCCAGCATCACCAGTTGTCCTTGACAAACTGGAGAATCCCGGCGAATCGAGCGGGTTTCTCAGGTTTCCGGATTGGGCTAGTCCAGGTACCAGAGATGTTCTTCTCCACAAGAGACACGTAGTGCGGCGCACTTTTCCGTGCAGAGCGAACGAGCTCGAGAATCTCCTCTTTTGGGCAAAGTTCGGGAGTAACCCCGAACTCGGGAGAAATCTCGAGCTGAACCAGGTAGTTACTAGCATCGATGATGCTCTGCACATCGCCGCTGCAACCCACTCCTGTGCCGTCTTAAGCACCCTCGCTTCGCTCGGCGGGAGCAAGAGAAGTGGATCACCCTTCGGGCGATCAGGCTTCTCATAGTAGGCGAATAGTTTCTCAAGGTCCCGCCACTTCTCCTTTTCAACAAGATGAGGAACTGCGTCTGCAAACGCTCGCAACTCCTTCATGAACTTGCCTTCGTTTGCACCGCTGTAGTTTGGGTCCGGCATGACTTTCTCCTTTGGTTGACCGACTCTCCGCCGGTAAATATGAAAATGGGAACAACGTACCCTAAACTCTATCCTCTCGACGCTCAGTTGTCAAAAGGGTACACTCAGTCTCATATGATATCTATTATTGCTTCTTCTATTGCCGGTGTTTTAAGTGTAATGTTACTAGACTATATCTGGCTCGCGAAAATCGCAAAAGGTTTCTACTTAGATAAGTTAAGTTCTCACATAACTGTAAGTTCCGGATCTCTTGTACCCTATCTCCCCGCTGTTCCTCTCGTATACATCGTCGCAATCACTGCTATTTGGATATTCGCACTCCCTTCTGCTACTACAGGGATGCAAGCATTCGCAAACGGAGCACTTCTTGGCTTCTTCATGTACGCATTTTATGATCTTACCAACCTCGCAACGTTAAAAGACTACCCTTGGTCTCTTGCTATCGTCGACACCATCTGGGGCACACTCCTTATCGGAGTCACTACGCTTGTTATCTTTTATACAAAGGGGCTTCTGGCGTAATGCAAAATACAAGAACCGCGCTTTCGGCGCGGTTCTTGTATTTTCTTAAAACTTAGAACTAAAAACTAGAAACTAGAAACTAGAAACTAGAAACTTTTTCGTTACCATCCAAATGGAGCACCATTTGCGATAACATTCACCTGAGAAGTACCAATAGTCTGTCCAGCTAGGTTCACAACAGTAAGGTCGTAGGTAACATTTTGCTTATACCATGAGTTGTTGGTAATAATAGTAGGAATTTCTTGCTGGAAATACACAGGCGCAAAAGGAATCACAAAGTCTGTCCCACACTGTGTTCCCGCAATAGTAGCAGTTACGCCAGACGGACATGTTGCTTTTACCTTGATAGAGTAATTACCGGCAAGCGCTGCATCCCATGATGCTCCGCGAGGGATATTGATGTAGAGCTTGAAGATTTCTCCTGAGTTAACAGGTGACTTACTTGTAGTGATACTTACCTGTCCACCATATACGAACTGACGCTTAATGGTCACGGGCTGTACTGCAGCCTTAAGGGTAGAAACATTCTCTGCAATATCCTTAACTGGGATGCTTACAACAATCTTGTAAGAATTTTGGTTGCTGTAGTTACATGACCCAGAACAAACAGCATCTAGTATCTCCTTTGTGAGCACAAAAGAAAGTGAATTAGACTGTGTTGTACCGACAATGCGACTCTGTCCAGATATAGTATTTTCTAAAAGAATAGAGAAAGTGGCCGGAGTCAGATTGGATGTATACCATGACACATTCACAGTGTCACCTTCTGAATAGACAACATTAGTGTTTGGTGAAGTAACTGTAACTGATCCACTTGCAGGAACTATTCCATAGGTGTAGCCCATATATGGATTGTAGATAATATTCTTAGAGACAATATGTCCGGTAGCTGACGCTGGGGTTGCTACTGATGACACACCTGACGCGAGTGTAAGGATTGGGCTAGTCGCACTAACGTCTAGCGTTTGAGAATTAAGAGAGATTGGAGAAAGTGGTGTACTTGGAGCTGATATAACGCGCACATATGGGTCTTCTTCAGAAACATATGTCGTAAGAGCCGAACTTCCATAGCCACTCATGTAGTAAGAAGCATTCCCTCCTTGCACGTCGATATCACACATTCTTTCGTTAACAGCGTTTCTTGTTGATTCACCAACAACACCAGTTACAGAAAGACCATTATCACGCTGGAAGGCTCTGACGGCATTTTCTGTTTGATATCCAAAATATCCATTCGGAGCTGCATTGAGGTAGCCACCACGAGTGAGAAGATTTTGTAATCTTACAACATCTTCACTTTCAGAACCTTTTTGTAAATTACTAGTAACTGACACATCACATCGCTCAATTGGTTCTGGGTTAAAATACCCCGCAAAACTTAGGTTTGCTTGGGCTAACACCGTCCCCGCTAAAGCTATAATTATTCCAATCTTTTTCATAGTATCATCTATCCTACCATATTTAAAATGGTATGTCAATAGCGTTCGATAACCACCATTTAACTGACAGGCGGCACCAATCCTTAGTCCTTATTGGTAAAGTGCTCAGGCCGGAAGCTGGTACTAAACAAAAAACAGCGAGCAATCGCTGTTTTTTGTTATTTGCCGGCTTATTATTACGCCTTTTTAAAAGGAACCCCGATTAGCTCAAAGAATTTTACCGCTTCTTCTTTTGTCTTTGCAGTAGTACCAAGAGTAACAGCCATTCCAAAAACATCTTTTAGTTCTTCATCTCTTATTT
>JACCDT011054667.1_pt1 | contig 25608 bp, 27 predicted proteins | sample 7446291 | NCBI WGS metagenome assembly JACCDT01 (sample SAMN15323446, study PRJNA562643) | freshwater metagenome | isolation source: river surface water | place: USA:Blue River Watershed | collected 2017-08-17 | reverse complement strand
CGCGCCGTTGACGAAATCGCCGAACTGGCCTTCCCAGCACACCAGCGCCTTTGGCGCGGCGAGCGAATAGCCGTAATCGAATCCCATCACCCCGAATTCGGAAAGGGGGCTGTCCAAAACATCAAAGCTGCCCTGGTTTTCGCTTATATGCTGCAGCGGCGCATAGCGCGCGGCGTTTACCTGATCGTGCAGCAACACATGCCGCTGGCTGAACGTGCCCCGGCCGACATCTTGGCCGGACAGCCGCACCTTGAACCCTTCGGAGCAAAGCGAACCGAAAGCCATCGCCTCGGCGGTGGCCCAATCGAACCCTTCGCCCTTTTCGAACATCTGTTTTTTGGCCTCGAGCTGGCGCGCGATCTTGGAATTCAAATTGAACCCTTGCGGCACGCGGCACATCACATCGATCACATGTCCAAGGGTCTTTTTATCGACGCCGGTTCCGGGATCGATATCGTTGTCCTTGCCGTTGCTGCCGGAACCTAGCCCCGCCCACTGGCCTTCCAGCCAATCCGCCTTGTTCGGCTTATAGGATTGCGCCGCCTGATGTTCCTGTTCCATCATGGCGTTAAATCCGTCCACCATTTCCTTGGCTTCGCGTTCGGACACGATTTCTTCGCCCGCCAATTGTTCGGCGTATAGCGCGCGGGTGGTTTTCTGGCCCGCGATCTTTTGATACATGATCGGCTGGGTAAAGGCAGGCTCGTCGGATTCGTTATGGCCGTGGCGGCGGTAACAAATCATGTCGACCACGACGTCCTTTTTGAAAACCTGCCGGAATTCGCAAGCCAGCGCCGCGACATAGATCACGGCCTCTGGGTTGTCGCCGTTGACGTGGAAAATCGGCGCGGCGATCATCTTGGCGACGTCGCTTGGATAGGGCGAAGACCGCCCATAAGACGGCGAGGTGGTGAACCCCACCTGGTTGTTGATGATAAAATGCAGCGTGCCGCCGGTGCGGTATCCCGGCAGATCGGAAAATCCGAAACATTCGGCGACGATGCCTTGGCCCGCAAAGGCGGCGTCGCCATGCAGCAATACGCCCAAAACTTCTTTGCGTTCATGATCTTGGCGCAAATCCTGTTTCGCGCGCACGCGGCCCAGCACCACCGGATTTACGGCTTCGAGATGCGACGGATTGGCGTTCAGCGTCAAATGCACCGTGATGCCGTCAAAGGTTCTGTCGCTCGACGTGCCCAAATGGTATTTCACGTCGCCCGATCCTTGCACCGCTTCGGGATAGGCTTGCGTCCCCTGAAATTCCGATAAAATATTGACGAATGGCTTGCCCATGACATTGGCCAAGACATTCAAGCGCCCGCGATGCGCCATGCCGAAAACGATTTCCCGCACGCCGAGCTGGCCGGATTTTTTGATCACCTGCTCCAACGCCGGGATCAGCGATTCGCCGCCTTCAAGCCCGAAACGCTTGGTTCCGACATATTTCATTTGCAGGAATTTTTCAAAACCTTCCGCCGCCGTCAGCCGGTCGAGGATCGCGCGCTTGCCCAGCACGGTGAAATCCTTGTGGCTGCGGTTGGCTTCCAGCCGTGATTGCAGCCACAGCCTTTGTTCGGGATCGGGAATATGCATGAATTCGATACCGACATCGGACGCATAGGTCTGATCGAGGATTTGCAAAATCTCGCGCAGGGTCAAAACATTGCGGCCATCGAGTTCCGCCTCGCCGATGAAAATCGGGCGGTCGTAATCGGCCTCGGTAAAGCCATAGCTGCGCGGATCGAGGTCTTTGTGATAGGCGGGCTTGGTAAGGCCCAAGGGATCGGTTTTTGCGATCAAATGGCCGCGCACGCGATAGGCGCGGATGACGGAACGCGCATTGATCGAATCCAAAATCTGCGATTGCACCGCTTGGGGCTGCTGCGCCATCAATTTTTGCGCGGCCTGCGGCGCGGATTTTACGCCCTTTGGCGTTTCCGCCTCTATGCCGATAATGCGTTCTTTATGCTGGCCTGGCTTGGCGGCATTGGCCGCGTCCTCGTCGCGCAGATTCTGGAAAAATGCGCGCCATCCGGCGTCGACGCTGTTGGCGTCGCGCAAATACCGGTCGTGCATTTCGGCGATGAAAGGCGCGTTGGCGGAATAAAGATAGGAATTTTCGGAATTGTTTTTTAAGGCGGATTGGGTCATGGCGCTTTCCTTGAATGGAAAGCGACTATAGCGCATTTCAGGAAAAGGGTATAGGGGTTAGGGTATAGGGTAATAGGCGAATTTAAATCAATGCTCATCCCGAGCAACCGCGCCAATGCGCAAGCGCAGGCAAGTGTATTGAGGTATAAATTAAGAGCGCAACCGTTACTTGTCTTTTATGGATGCGGACGACGTTTAATGGGTCGCAACGCGCGCCTGGATTTCAAACGCAGCGGCCAAATTAACGCCCGATGTTTTTCGTGCGATCTCCGCATGCGGCCCTTCGGGGCAATGGATCGCGTACCAGCGGCAAAGATTGCTGAAATCGGGGGCTTTTAAATGGCCCATATCCAGACGGCGCGAAAGCAGTCCGACTTGGGGTTGAATGTTTTCCGGCAGTGCTCTGGAATTTAAAAGATGGCCCACCATCAATTTTTGCAATTCTACGTCTTTTAAAGGATTGTATTTTTCTGGACGCGATTCTATTTCGCTGCCCGGCTTTGCGGGTTTGTTTTTCGGCATCTCTATACTCCTGGAATAAATTATTAATTTTTATATCCAAATAGTATAGCACAAAAGATCGAACAAGGAAACAAGGTATAGGGTTAAAGTTAATTACTAAACCCTAACCCCTATACCCTTTCTTAGGCCGCTTTACGGCCCTTCATCGCTTCGACCATGGTGCTGCCAAGAGCGGCGGGCGAATCGGCGACGAAAAATCCGGCCGATTTCATGGCCTCGATTTTATCTTCGGCGCCGCCCTTGCCGCCTGAAATAATAGCACCGGCATGGCCCATTCGGCGTCCCGGCGGCGCGGTGCGCCCCGCGATAAATCCGGTGATCGGCTTTTTCACCTTTTGCGATTTGACGAATTCCGCCGCCATTTCTTCGGCGTCGCCGCCGATTTCGCCGATCATGATAATGCCTTCGGTTTCGGGGTCTTTATAAAACAATTCCAGCACGTCGATGAAATTGGTGCCGTTGACGGGATCGCCGCCGATGCCGACGCAAGTGGTCTGGCCCAAACCCGACGCCGTCGTTTGCGCGACGGCTTCGTAGGTCAAAGTGCCGGAACGCGACACGATGCCGATCTTGCCCTTTTTATGGATATGGCCAGGCATGATGCCGATCTTGCACTCGCCGGGCGTGATCACGCCGGGGCAATTCGGGCCGACCAGTCGCGATTTCGAACCTTGCAAAACGCGTTTTACTTTCACCATGTCGATTACCGGGATTCCTTCGGTGATGCAGACGATCAATTTTATTTCCGATGCGATCGCTTCCAAAATCGCGTCGGCCGCAAATGGCGGCGGAACGTAAATGACCGTGGCGTCCGGCTTGACCGATTTCACCGCCGCCTGCACGGTGTCGAATACCGGCAGATTCAAATGCTGCGATCCGCCTTTGCCCGGCGTGACACCGCCGACCATTTTGGTGCCATAGGCGATGGCTTGTTCGGAATGAAAAGTCCCCTGCGCGCCGGTGAATCCCTGGCAGATGACCTTGGTATCTTTGTTGACGAGTACGGACATTATGCAGCCTCCTTCACGGCTTTAACGATCTTCTGCGCGGCATCGCCGAGATTATCCGCCGATACAATCGGCAATCCCGATTCGGCCAGAATCTTTTTGCCAAGCTCGACATTGGTGCCTTCAAGCCGCACCACCAGCGGCACATGCAAGCTCACCTCTTTCGCCGCAGCGACAACGCCGTTGGCGATCACATCACAACGCATGATGCCGCCGAAAATATTGACCAGGATGCCTTCGACATTGGGATCGGACAAAATGATTTTAAACGCCGCCGTGACACGCTCTTGCGTCGCGCCGCCGCCGACATCCAAAAAGTTCGCGGGCTCCGACCCATACAACTTGATAATATCCATTGTCGCCATGGCAAGCCCGGCGCCGTTGACCATACAGCCGATTTTGCCGTCCATCTTGACATAATTCAGGCTAAATTTTCCGGCTTCAAGCTCCATCGGGTCTTCTTCGGATTCGTCGCGCAGCTGCTCGATATCGGGATGACGGTACAGCGCGTTGTCGTCGAAATTGATCTTGGCATCCAATGCTATGACGCCGCCTTCTTTGGTGACGACAAGGGGGTTGATTTCGACGATCGAACAATCGAGTTCGGTAAAAGCGCGGTACAAAGCCAGCATGAATTCCTGCGCCGCCGAAATCTGCTTGCCTTTAAGGCCCAAGCCAAAGCACAGCTCGCGGCATTGAAAGCCTTGCAAGCCTACGGCCGGGTCGATCGCCGCCTTTAAAATCTTTTCGGGGTGTTTCGCCGCGACTTCTTCGATTTCCATGCCGCCTTCGGTCGACGCCATCATGGTCACGCGCGACGTGGCGCGGTCAACCAAAAGACCCAGATATAATTCGCGTTCGATATTGCAGCCTTCTTCGATGTAAACGCGGCCGACTTGCTTGCCCTTGGGGCCGGTTTGATGCGTCACCAGATTCATGCCCAGAATTTTTTGCGCGGCTTCTTTGGCTTCTGCGACCGACTTGGTCAATTTTACGCCGCCGCCCTTGCCCCGGCCGCCGGCATGGATTTGCGCCTTGACCACCCAGACGGGACCGGCCAATTGTTTGGCCGCGGTTTCCGCCTCGGCGGCGGTATAGGCGACAGCGCCCTTGGGAACGGCGACGCCATATTGCGCCAATAATTTTTTCGCTTGGTACTCATGGATGTTCATAACAACCTCAATCTTTCATTTTTTCTATATCGTTTAATATTTTAACAAGAATGCGTTTTAATTTTGGAAGGCGGTTTTTGGCAATATTGTAAACTATCTTTAAATCTACTTTATAATATTCATGAACCAATATATTACGTACGTCTTTCATTTGCCGCCAGGGAATTTTTGGATAGTTCTTTTTAAAACTCCCCGGAATGTGATGGCTGGCTTCTCCTATGATTTCTAAGTTTCGTATTAAAGAATCCAAATAAAAAAAGTTTTCGGCAATCTTATCGAAATTAAATCTGTCCACTAGAAAGGCAATTTTATCCATTGCCTCTATCATGTCTCTTACGCGCTCTATCGCCTTACGGCTTAACTTTGTACTAGAACGCCGCATTAAAAAATCCGCCTTGCCTCCGCCAAAACATTATCTTTGATATGGAGCTTTAGCGAGTTTGGGGTAACTAAATCCACAGGCCGCTTTGTTATTTGCTCGAGCATATACTTGATATCTATAAAATCGAACAGATCTACTTTTTCGTATAATTCTACAAGGACATCGACATCACTCTTTTTATTTTGCTCTCCGCGCGCACAGGAACCGAAAAGCGATAATTTACGCACTCCCGCCTTGCGTAAGCGAGATTCGTTTTTTTCTATTTTTTTCTGCAGCGTGGATAATTTCATGTAGTCCTTGACCAATCTTTGCCCATCTCATCTATGATCTCAAACTCGCTTCCTAGTTGACATTTTAGCTCTGTTACAAGCGAAGGCCATGTTGCTCTAATTTCCTTTTCATTTTCCCAATCCTTGGGTTCTAAATAGCCGTATTTGTCACACAAATAATCTGAAATTTTCTGCAATTTTTCTCTTAAATCGGTGTTAATAGGAAGACGTTCAAGGTCAATTGGTTGACCATCAAATTTTTCTCGGGTAACTTCATCCCCCCCCCCATACAATTCCTGCATAGTCAGCATATAATTCAAGCTTATAAACCATCACGCCGCCTTGGCCTGCAATTCCTTGGTCACTTTTACCAATTCCTGCACCGCCGCGACCGATTTGTCGAACATGGCTTTTTCACCTTCGTTCATTTGAATTTCGACGATCTTTTCGACGCCGTTCTTGCCGATAATCACCGGCACGCCGACATAGATGCCCTTGACGCCGTACTCGCCGTTCAAATAGGCGGCGCAGGGCATCAAGCGGCGCTTGTCGCGCAAATAGGATTCCGCCATTTCAATCGCGCTGGCCGCTGGCGCGTAAAACGCCGATCCGGTTTTCAACAATGCCACGATCTCGCCGCCGCCGTTGCGGGTGCGGTCGACGATTTTGTCGATTTTGTCCTGCGTCGACCAGCCCATTTTCACCAAATCCGGCAAGGGAATTCCGGCGACAGTGGAATAGCGCGTCAATGGAACCATAGTATCGCCATGTCCGCCCAAGACGAACGCGGTGACGTCCTCGACGCTGACGTTGAATTCTTCGGCCAGAAAATGGCGGAACCGCGCGCTGTCCAAGACGCCGGCCATGCCGACCACTTTGTTTTTCGGCAAGCCCGAAACTTCTTGCAACACGCCGACCATGGCGTCGAGCGGATTGGTCACGCAAATCACAAACGCCTTGGGGCAGTATTTTTTAATCCCTTCGCCGACGGCTTGCATCACCTTGGTGTTCGTTCCGATCAGATCGTCGCGGCTCATACCCGGCTTGCGCGGGATGCCGGCGGTGACGATCACGACGCTGGAATCTTGGATCGCCTCGTAGCCGTTGGTGCCGGAAAATTTCGCATCGAATCCCAAAACCGGCGCGGCCTCGGCAATGTCCAAACCCTTGCCCTGCGGCGTGCCGTCGACCACATCGAACAGCACCACATCGCCCAATTCCTTAAGGCCCGCGAGCAAGGCCAAAGTTCCGCCGATTTGTCCGGCGCCGATCAGGGATATTTTGGGACGGGTCATGAAGGGAGTCCTTTATATAAAGGTTAAGATGGCTAGTTGGTAGCATTTCGCCACCAAAAAACCAAGCCCTTGCAAGCTTTTCCTTGACGGATAGACAACAAGGTGGGGTTTTGGTACAATGTCTTTTATGGATACTACAGTGCAAAAACAGCCGGTCGCCTATGCCGATCTGCCTTATCTGCTGGAAGATTCCGTTAAGCGGCTGCAAAAGCGATTTAACTGGCCGGATATGTTTGTCGAGGCTCTTAACCTTCGTCTGCAGGGCACAAAGGCCGAAGACATTGCAGGGATGAGAGGCAAGGCGCTTGGAACCATCGGCGAAAAACTGATGAAAATCCGCAATGATCTTGGGATAACCGCCTGCCATAACAACCCCTTTTTGAACGCGCAGGAATTTGCAAAAGCAATTTTGCGCGCCGACAATCCTTTGGAAAAGCCGGAGATAGAATTTGAATCCATTCCGCAATCGGCCGCAAAAACCGCAGCCGCCCCAAGACGACGGCACAAAAGATCCATGCGGCCCGAGGACAGAAGACAGGCTCCCGAAGTGCCGATGCCCGATGAAGAATCTTTAAGACAAATATTCGGCGGAGACATGGACAATCTGTCTTTTGAAGTCTTGGCGGCGCGCATGCGCGGCGATGGCGTCAGCGTCATTGCGCAGCGAATTGGAACGACCCACCAAACAATTTCCAGGCGCGAACGCGGCGCTTGCATGCGATTAGGGCTTCCGCTAAACCGCGACCGTGGCCCCGGCAGCGCCAAACTGCACGCAGCCGATTTGCGCCTTGCGGCCTGGCGGCGGATTGAAGGATCACGACCCCGTTAAATAATCGCCCGATTGCATTTCCAAAAGCCGCGATTCGGTTCTCTGGAATTCGAAGCCGTGATCCGAGCCTTGGTATAATTCCAAAATCGGCGCATCGGCGGAACAGATCAATTTGATTTTATTGTCATATAAAACGTCGATCAAAGTGATGAATCTTTTCACCGCGTTGCGGTCGATGACGGAGAGTTTCGGAATGCCGGATAAAATCAGCGTGTGAAAATTCCGCGCCAATTCCAGATAATCGCCAGCGCCATAATTTTTTTCGCATAAATCGGCAAACGAACAAAAAGCCACGCCCTTGGCCGCGCGCGGCACAGTCATGTCATGGCCCTTGACCGAAAGCACGACGGGATGCGCCGCTTCGTGATCGGTCAATGTATGAAACGCCAAAAGCAAGGCGGCGTCCGCTTTTTGCCCAAGCGGGGTGTTATATCTGTCGATCTGCAAAAGCTTTTGCGTCCTGTAATCGGTTCCGCCGGAAAATTCCAGAACGCGCATATGCTGTTCCAGCACCGGAATAAAGGGCAAAAAGCGTTCGCGCTGCAATCCGTTTTTATACAAATCTTTTGGCGCGACGTTGGACGTCGCAACCACCACCACGCCGCAATCGAACAGCGCGCCGAACAATCGCGATAAAATCATGGCATCGGCGATATCCTGCACCAAAAACTCGTCAAAACATAACAGCCAGGCTTCGCGCGCCAGATCCTCGGCCAAGGGCTTCAAAGGATCGGCAAGGTCCGGCTTTTGCTTGCGCATAATATGCAGGCGGTGATGCACATCCTGCATAAAGGCGTGGAAATGCACCCGTTTTTTTTGCGGGGTCGGCGTCGTTTGGAAAAACAAATCCATCAGCATGGATTTGCCGCGCCCGACGCCGCCATGCATATAAACGCCCTTGGGCACGGGGCTTTTGCCGCCGCGCCAGCGCGTCACCGCCGCCGAAAGCCCGGAAAGATTTTTGGGGTGGTAATCGTCAAGCGCCTCTTGCAATTCCTGCAATAGAATCGCGGCCTCGTCCTGCGCGGCATCGGGCATTATTTTCCCGCTTTCGCGCAAGGCCTTGAATCTGTCATGGAAGATTTGCATCGGGCTGTTTTAGACGATATAACGGGATTTATCCAGCGCAATAGAATGAAAAACCCCACGGAAACCGCATGGCCGCCTTATCCCAAGTCTTCCGCAACGCGTACCGCTTGAAACGCCACCCCGCGCCGCATCGCCGTGCGCTTGCCTGGCATTATATCCTAATGCAATTGGCTTACAGCCTGTATTACCGCTATGCCAAAAGCCAGCCCAAAAGCTGGCGCGCGCTGGGCATGGAATTTCATTTCTTCAAATTCCGCCCGTTTTTGGATTTATTCGAGGATATTTTCATAACCCAGCCTTATTATTTTGAAACGCAAAACAAGGCGCCCGTCATTCTGGATTGCGGCGCGAATATCGGGCTGGCCACATTATATTTCAAAAAACTTTTTCCCGCATCGCGCATCACCGCGTTCGAGCCGGATCCAAAAACCCACGCCATGCTGCAAAAAAATATCGCGGCCAATAATTTTCAAAACGTCACGGCGGTGCAAGCCGCGTTAAGCGACAACACCGGCCCGGCCGGATTTTACGCCGATCCGCATGATCCCGGAAATTTCTGCCAAAGTCTTGATGCCGCGCGGATGAAGGGCGAAAAGATCGAAGTCCAAGGCGTCAAATTGTCGGATTATATGCCGGGCGAAGTCGATTATTTGAAATTGGATGTCGAAGGCGCGGAAGACAAAGTGCTGCAGGATTTGATATCCTCCGGCAAGATAAAAAATATCAAACGTTTTTTTATCGAATATCACCACCATATCGACAAATCCCGTGACGATTTCGGCGCGTTTTTGAAGTTGCTCGAAGATAACGGTTTCGGCTATCAATTGGATGCCAAGGCTGTGGCGCATAAGACTGGAACCTACCAGGACATCTTGATTTTCGGCTGGCGCAAAGCGGGTCTTTGATTCTTGTCATCCCGAACTCTTTAGGGTGAGGGATCTCCATATATAAAGCCTTATATCTGGCGATTCCCCGTTTCACTCGGAATGACAACCGTTAACCGTCTACTGCCTACGGATAACCGCCCGCCAAACTGCGCCCAACCGCCGTTTTTTTATCAGTTGACGGCAATGCCGAAATCCACTAGTTTCCCTTAAAGAAAAATTAAGGGGGTGCCATATAATGACAACTTTAACAGGCTATCCTGCCTTGGCGCAGGAAATTCTTGCCATTCGTGAAAATCGGCGGCGTGAGGAAGATGCTGATGCCATCGTCGCCAAATTCTTGAAAAGCAAAGGCATTATAACCATCGAGCCGAAGGCAGCGCTGCCGCCAAAAGGGGTTTACAAAAAAGCTTACGTAAAATTCCCTGAAAATGACGGCGACGGCGCGCCAAGAAACTATCGCGGCATGGGCTGGAAGGCGCTGATGGAACAGGAAACGACCGCGCTGCAATTGTTTCTTGGCAGATTTACAAAGCTGATCGAAGAAGAAGCGCGCCTTGAAGAATCGTTAATGACGCGCCCTAGCGCCGATTTGCGCAAAAGGCTTTACGAGGTGAAAGCGGATCAAGAAAAGCTTATCCATGCCGAACAAGACCGCTGGGATACGACCGATCAGCGGCTTCGTGAAGCCACAAGCGGGAGGCACAAAAGAACCAACAATCCGATCGAAACATCGACCGCCGCTTTTGCGCGTGAATTGCGTGGCGCTTTGATGGTAAGATCCGGCCGTTGATTGCAACCAACGGGGGTGCCGCCATGCAGCCGCAGAACCAAGAGCAACCGCAAGCCGACTTGACCTTGCAAATAGCGCGCGCCAGAAAAAGCGAAACTAGATACAACATGCTTGGGATCGCCTGTTTTGCCGGGCTTCCTTGCGTCTTTCTTGGCGCTTCTGCCGCTGCCTTGTTGGCCGCAATCCCGTATAGCCTTCCCGCCATTTTTATTGCTGGATCTTTGGGTATCTTGCCTTGGCTAAAAATCAGCATGTTTTTCTTCAACAGGAATTGTTCCGCCAGGGAACGGAAAGAAATCCTTATCGGTGAACATGTCCAGCAAATGCGGCTGGAATTGGCACGGGCTTTGCAATCGCCGGAATTGGGCGTTTTGCCTTTGGATGCCGCTGCAACAAGCTTCAGCAAGGCACAATTGTATAACAGTTTGACCGAACGCGCCTTTTATCATTATTGGGAAAAACTAGAAAAAAATGGAACGCCGGCCGAACGACTGCCGGACGACGCAAGAAAATGCGCCAATCAATTTTGCCAAAAACTATATTGGCCGGATATAGACAGCGGCAAAGCCGCGATGATGGCAGAGGCGATAGGCGTTCTTTGCGAAAGATCGCAGCGTTGATGCGGTTGACGGTTAACGGTCAACTACTAACCCTTGCGTTCCACCAGCATTTTTTTGGTTTCGGCGATCGCCTGCGCCGGATTCAATCCCTTGGGGCAGGTTTTGGCGCAATTCATGATGGTGTGGCAGCGGTATAATTTGAACGGGTCTTCAAGCGCGTCCAAACGTTCGCCCGCCGCCTCGTCGCGCGAATCGGCCAAAAAGCGGTAAGATTGCAGCAACACGGCGGGGCCAAGATACTTGTCGCCGTTCCACCAATAGCTGGGGCAAGACGTCGTGCAGCAGAAACATAAAATACATTCCCACAGCCCGTCCAATTTCGCGCGTTCTTCTTCGGATTGCAAACGCTCGGCGCTGCCTTGCGGCAGGCTGTCGGCTTGCAGCCAAGGTTTTACCGATTGATATTGCGCATAGGCTTGCGATAAATCCGGAACCAAATCCTTGACCACCGGCATATGCGGCAGCGGATAAATTTTGACCGGGCCTTTGACGTCCTCGATCGGCTTGGTGCAAGCCAGCGTATTGGTGCCGTCGATATTCATCGCGCAGGAACCGCAAATCCCCTCGCGGCAGGAACGGCGGAAAGTAAGCGTGGAGTCCACCTCGTTCTTGATTTTGATCAGCGCGTCCAAAACCATCGGCCCGCAATCGTCGAGATTGACGGTATAGCTGTCCAGCCGGGGATTGTCCGGGGTTTCCGGATCCCAGCGGTAAATTTCCATGGTTCTTAAATTGTCGCCTTGGGGCTTGGGATGGGTTTTGCCCTTTTGCACCTTGGAATTTTTCGGCAGATTGAATTCAACCATGAGAACCTCTTGTGTTTTCGCTTAACAGCCGCGCGATTTGCAAGGCGATGGGGCATTGCGCCTGCAAGCCAAGCCGTTTCAAATCTTCCGCCAAACGCTGTTTTGCACCGGGCGCTTTCAAATCTTGCGCTTTAATGGATTGAACAAGCCGATCGGGGTTAAAAGCCATTATCGTCCCTCTCTTTTATAAACGCGCAGGTAGCGAATCGATTTCCGGGGCGGCAGGCCGACGGGCGCATGGTCTGGGCAAGAAACCGAAATGCCCTGCACCGCATAGGCCGGACGGCACAACAACATATCCGCGCCCCAAAATAAAAACTGGCCGATTAAATGCACCGAAACATGAAATTGCAAGGATTGCGACATTGTAGCCTTTTCCTATACCCTATACCCTATACCCTATACCCTATACCCTAACCCCTCTTAATACACCCGCTTCTTCGGCGGCACGGGCTGCACGTCGTTGGACAGCGTGTTCATATGCACCGGGCGATAGGCGATTTTGGTGTTACGCACCCCGTCGATCCATGTCACTGTGTGTTTCATCCAATCCTTGTCGTCGCGTTCGGGATAATCTTCGTGCGCGTGCGCGCCGCGCGATTCGTGCCGCGCATGGGCGGAATCCAGCGTCACGACCGCTTGCGCCAGCAAATTTTCCAGCTCCAAAGCTTCGATCAAATCGGAATTCCAGATCAAGGAACGGTCGGAAATTTTGATATCCTGCATCATCGCCGCCACATCGCGGATTTTCTTGACGCCTTGATCCAGCGACGCGCTGTTGCGGAACACCGCCGCATGGCGCTGCATCGCGCGCTGCATTTCCTCGCGGATTTTATGCGCGGTCAAGCTGCCATTGGCCTGGCGCATTTTATCGAGCCGTTCTATCGCATGCTCGCCCGCGCTTTGCGGCAACGGATCATGCGGCATATTGGGGCGCAGAATTTCTGCGGCGCGGATTGCTGCGGCGCGGCCGAATACCACGATATCCAAAAGCGAATTGGTGCCCAGACGGTTGGCGCCATGCACCGAAACGCAGGCCGCCTCGCCGATCGCCATCAGCCCCGGGCATACCGCGTCGGGGTTTCCAGGCGCGGTGCGGATCACCTCGCCATGATAATTGGTCGGGATGCCGCCCATATTATAATGTACCGTCGGCAAAACCGGGATCGGTTGTTTGGTGACATCGACGCCGGCGAAAATTTTCGCGGTTTCCGAAATTCCGGGCAGGCGTTCATGCAGCACTTGGGGATCGAGATGCTCCAAATGCAATAAAATATGATCTTTGTTCGGACCGACGCCGCGGCCTTCGTTGATTTCGATCGTCATAGCGCGCGATACCACGTCGCGCGACGCCAAATCCTTGACCGACGGCGCATAGCGTTCCATGAAACGTTCGCCTTCGGAATTGGTCAAATAGCCGCCCTCGCCGCGCGCGCCTTCGGTGATTAAACAGCCCGATCCGTAAATGCCGGTCGGGTGGAATTGCACGAATTCCATATCCTGCAGCGGCAATCCGGCGCGCAGCACCATCGCGTTGCCGTCGCCGGTGCAAGTATGCGCCGAGGTGCAGCTGAAATAGGCGCGGCCATACCCGCCGGTCGCCAGCACCGTCTGATGCGCTTTAAAGCGGTGAATCGTGCCGTCGTCCAAACACAAAGCCATCACGCCCCGGCATTTGCCTTCGGAATCCATGATCAAATCCAGCGCGAAATATTCGACGTAAAATTCGGCTTTGTATTTCAAGCATTGCTGGTAAAGCGTGTGCAAAATCGCGTGCCCGGTGCGGTCGGCGGCGGCGCAGGCGCGCTTGGCGGCCGCGCCCGTGCCTTCGTTCAAAATATGCCCGCCGAAAGGCCGCTGATAGATTTTGCCCTCGGGTGTCCTGGAAAACGGCACGCCGAAATGTTCGAGTTCGATCACCGACGGAACCGCCTGGCGGCACATATATTCGATCGCGTCCTGATCGCCGAGCCAATCCGATCCCTTGATGGTGTCGAAAAAATGATTGCGCCAATTGTCGCCGTCGCCCATATTGCCCAGCGCCGCTCCGACCCCGCCTTGCGCCGCCACGGTGTGCGAGCGCGTCGGGAACACCTTGGTGACGCAAGCGGTTTTCAAACCTGCCGCCGTCATGCCCAAAGTGGCGCGCAAACCCGCGCCGCCGGCGCCGACAACGACGACGTCATATTCGTGATCTATGATTTTATAAGATTGCAAAGTCATAACAATGCCCGTTTACATCAGCGCGATTTTTAAAATGGAAAAAGCGGTTACCGTCCATCCCAGCCACAGCAGCAATTTCATGCCGATCAGCATGCCGAATTTCCACCCCGCATGGTGGACGTAATCTTCGACCACCACCTGCATGCCCAAAACGCCGTGATACAAAGACACGCAAACGAATAGCAGCATCAGTATCGCGTTCCAGGGCCGCGACAGCCAGGATGCGATCAGCCCGGCATCGGCGCCGACCAGGGCGACAAGCGATCCCGCGAACCAAACCGCAAGCGGCAAAATGGCGATCGCGGTCAAACGCTGCATCCACCAATGATGCGTGCCGTCATGGGCCGAGCCCAGCCCCTTTGCCTTTGCCAATTTCGACTGCATGGAATTGGATTTTTGCATTCTACATCCCCATCCAGAATTCGCGCCCGCGTTCGCCATAGGCGATGTACCAGCAGAAAAGCGTCAATCCCACGCTGCCAAAAACAACGACCCAGCCGGTGGCATAGGCGATGGGGATTTCAAAGCCGTATCCGGCGTCCCACAGCAAATGCCGCACGCCGTTGCAAAGGTGATAAAATAAACAAAACGTCCAGCCCAAAAGCGCCATGCGGCCTAAAAAGCTTGTCAATATATCCTGCAAGCAGGAAAACATAGCGGGGCTGAACGCCAGCCCGTAAAGCCAGGCGATCAAAACGAAAAGCCCGATGAACAGGGCAATCCCCGTCATGCGGTGGCTGATGGACAAAACGCTGGTCAATTGCGGCTTGTAAATCTGTAAATGCGGCGAAAGCGGCCGGGGATAGGTCTTTGGGGCTTGCGGGTCCGGGGCCATGACAATGCGGGGGCTTGCGGTTGGACTTTAGAATGACTCTAGCATTACCGCCCGGCCGAGCTTAAGTCAATCGAACTTGCAACTTTGCCGTAAAGAGAAGGCCACGCGTTACCCTGACTGTGGAAAATCAGCCGCGAGGCTGTCTTTCCTGCCCGAATACGGCCCCCCTTGCGATTGCCGCCTCGGGGGATGTTTGCCGCGCAATTTTCAATATAATTTCGCCTTGCTCGAAACGAATATTTATTTTGTAATGGCCGCCGGGATTGAATTTTTTCGCCAAATAGGCTTTGGACAATTCTTGCTGGATAGCCCCGGCGGTTTTGTCTTCGATGGCCCTTCCATGCCTGTCCTCGTCCGGCAAAGCGTCGATGATACCCCGCGCGGCGGCATCGGAAATGTCAAACCGGGCCTTGATATTTTTCGCTTGTAATGCCGTTTCCATCTGATCCAATTGAGCGCGCAAAACCTGGCATAACCCCTTATCGTCAAGCGGGCGGAAGCCGATCACATCGCTGAGCCTGGAGATAAATTCGGCTGGAAAAAATCTCATGGCCTGGGATTTAAAAAATTCCGGGATTTGCTGCGGACGCAAATCGATGTTATTCCTTGCCTGGCGGCTGCCGACATTGCTGGTGAAAACGATATAGGCTTTGGAGAAATCCGCAACCTGCTCCTTGCCGTCGGTCAAGCGCGCGCCCGCCAATATTTGCAAAAAAATGTTCCCCACTTCTTTACAAGCTTTTTCGATTTCATCGAATACGAAAACCGCCTCGGGGGTTTTACGGCAGGCGTTGACAAGCCCGCCGCCTTCCGATTGATTGACATAGCCAGGCGGCGATCCGATCAGCCGCGATATATTATGGGATTCTCTGTACTCGCTCATATCATAGATATGGCATGGAATGTTTAGCGCTTGGGCAAGGCGTTTCGCCAGCAGCGTTTTTCCGACCCCTGTCGGGCCGGCGAATAAAAAACTTCCCCGCGGCTTTCCCGATTCGCCAAAAAGACCCGCGCGGGCGACGGTGATTTTTTCCATCAGCGCTTCGATTGCGGCATTCTGCCCTTTGACCGCGCTCATAAGTTGATCTTGAATATTTTCGATTTCCTGCGCGGCCGCATCTTGCGCCGGAACTTGCATTTCGCTGTGCTGAACGGACGGCGTTTGCCCCAACAAGTATTTAGCAAGCGTGCGCCAGACAAAAAGCCATTGATTGTCCGGTTGAGTTTGATCTATGGCCTTAAGTTGAATTCTTGTTAATGGAATGGCCTTGCTGGCTTGCAGCATGCGGGCCAAAAACCCCGTGGGTATCTTTTCAATTTCTATCAGCTCAAACAGCGGTTCCGCATTGCCTTTGAAAAACTCCCCGGCGATTTGCTTCAAGCTGCGCTTATAGGGGCCGCAAAGCTGATCCGAAACCCACCCCATTTTGCTTTTTTTGGGGGAGGGAGCGGCTTTTATCTCTTCGGGCAGAATTTGGACGTCATTGAGCGCAAGCGGTATCTTGCTATCTTGCAAAAGCGCCCAGGCCAAAAGTTCCGGCAGCAGCACATTCGGTGCGCCCAAAATAGTGGCGCTGGAATTTTTGCTTTTTCTTTTATAAATGCTGTCCGCCTTTGCCAAAATCTCTATGAATTGATCCAAAGTCATCTTGTCCCGCCCTTAGTTTTTCGCTTTTCCTTTTCTGGAAGCGATTATAATCTATGTATCTTTATTGTAAACAGCAGATTTGGGACAAAAACCCTTTAAAAACAGTATCTTTCATCCACCCGGCCCTGCTGCAGCCAGCAAAAGCGGCTGTGTTTGGTTTTGGGGTGAAAAACGTAATTGGCGGTCATATAGGGCAAGTAATTGGGTGGGATTGGAAAAACACGCGGCGTCAAGCGCGGCTCGGCCCATAAAAAAACCTGGCACGGCTTGACCAAAGCTTGCTGGGCTTTTGACAAAAGCTTGATTTCTGATTTACAAAAATCTTCCAAAGCGTTTTTCAGCGGCAGGGGTTTTTGCAGGGCTTGTGCCGATAGATTTCCGATATAGGACAAATTGCCGTCTTGCGCGGCCATAGCGAATAAGGGCGGCGGGGGCGGGGGCAAGGTTTCCGGCGCCCAAATATGGCGCCAGCCGCCGAAGGTGAAATATACAAGCCCGCCGATAATGCAAATCGCCAGGATCGAAAGAGTGATATCACCCTTTCTGGTCGGCTCCCGCGCCAGATGGCTTGTCGGCATCGCATGTCCGCCGAAACCCATAACGATGCAGAACAGCAAAAACGCGCCCACGGCGGTGTAAATCAAAAGGGATTCGGCGCTGTCGAACATTTTAGGCCGCTTTCAGCATTTTTTGTTTAATCAGGCTTTCGGCGATCTGCACCGCGTTCAGCGCCGCGCCTTTGCGCAGATTGTCGGACACGCACCAAAACGACAAGCCATAAGGCACGGTTTTATCGCTGCGCAGGCGGCTGATGAACACCGCGTCTTCGCCGGCGCATTCGATCGGCGTGATATAGCCTTCGTCCTCGCGCTTGTCGATCACGGTGATGCCGGAAAACGCCTGCAGCGCGTCGCGCGCCTGCTTGACGCTGATCTGGCTTTCGAATTCGACATTGACCGCCTCGCTATGGCCGATGAACACAGGCACGCGCACGCAGGTCGCAACGACCGGAATATCCGCGCCCATGATTTTCTTAGTTTCTTCCGCCATTTTCCATTCTTCTTTGGTCGATCCGTCGTCCATAAAGGAATCTATGTGCGGGATGCAGTTAAAGGAAATCGGCTTGGTAAAAATCTTGTTTTCGCGTTCTTGGTTGACGAAGGTGTTGCGCGTCTGCTCGAACAATTCATCCATCGCCTCCTTGCCCGCGCCGGAAACCGATTGATAGGTTGCGACCACAACCCGCTTGATCTTGGCGATGTCGTGCAGCGGCTTTAACGCCAGCACCATTTGAATGGTGGAACAATTCGGCACGGCGATAATATTCTTTTTGTTATATCCTTGCAGCGCGTTTGGGTTGACCTCGGGCACGACCAGCGGCACGTCCTTGTCCATACGGTACAAAGATGTTTTGTCGATCACGACCGCGCCCGCCGCCGTCGCGCGCGGCACGAATTCCTTGGACACGCTTGACCCCGCCGCCGAAAACACGATATCGACGCCTTTGAAATCGAATTTGCTTAAGGCTTCGATTTTCAGCGTCTTATCCTCGCCGAAAGACACTTCGCGCCCTTGCGATTTTTCCGACGCCAGGGCGTGGATTTTCTTATGCGGGAAATTGCGTTCCGCCAGAATCTGCAACACTTCGCGCCCGACATTGCCCGTAGCGCCGACAACGGCGATGGTATAGCCCATGAAAAACTCCATTTTTGAAGGGGATAGGGTATAGGGTTTGGGGGGCGCGGTAAAGGGGTTTGTCACGAAAGCTTAACAAGAATGCGCTAAAAATTTATCCGAAACATTCAAAAGAAATACCCCATGCGTCAAGAATATGATTCCAACAAACCCGGGTTTTCGCAACAATTGGTTCCATACCTCATTATCGCGGCTATGGTCGGGACATTGGCTTATCTTATTTGGGATTCCCATCAAGACCCCGAAATCCCAGACCATAAAAAAGCCGCCTCGGTCGATCCGGCGATGGCGCAAAGATTTTTAACGCGCACGCGTTAAATATTTTTTAGAACCTGGTCCGCCATTTGCGCGGTGCCGATTTTCGTCATGCCATCCTGCATAATGTCGGCGGTGCGGAATCCTTCGTCCAGAACCTTTGCGACCGCTTTTTCCAATTTTGCCGCCAATTCGCCTTGATCCAGCGAATAGCGCAGCGCCATGGCGAGCGACATAATCATGGCCAGCGGATTGGCGACGCCCTTGCCCGCGATATCGGGGGCAGAGCCATGCACGGGTTCATACAGCGCATATTTCTTTCCATTTAAACTGGCCGACGGCAACATGCCTAAACTGCCGGTCAGCATCGCCGCCTCGTCCGATAAAATATCGCCGAACAGATTGTCGGTGACGATTACATCGAATTGTTTCGGGTTGCGCACCAGCTGCATCGCGGCGTTGTCGGCATACATATGCGACAATTGCACGTCGCTATATTCCGCGGCGTGCAGTTTGGTTACTTCCTCGCGCCATAATTTGCCGGATTCCATCACATTGGCTTTTTCGCAAGAGGTGACTTGTTTTTTGCGCGTTCTGGCCAGCTCGAACGCCACACGGGCGACGCGCTTGATTTCCGATGTGGTGTAAACCTGGGTGTTGATCCCGCGCCGCTCGCCACCCCCCAAATCTTCGATCCCGCGCGGCTCCCCAAAATACACGCCGCCGGTCAATTCGCGCACGATCAAAATATCAAGCCCCGATACGATTTCGGTTTTCAAAGATGATGCTTGCGCCAGCGCCGGAAACACAATGGCGGGGCGGAGATTGGCGAACAGATCCAGCTCTTTTCTGATGCGCAGCAACCCCGCCTCGGGCCTTATATTGTAATCGACCTTGTCCCATTTGGGGCCGCCCACCGCGCCCAAAAGAATCGTGCCGCAAGCGCGCGCTTTTTCCAGCGTCGAATCGTCCAGTGGCTTGCCGTATTGGTCGATGGCGGAGCCGCCGATCACATCGCGCTCGATTTCAACGCCCAAACCTTTGGCCATCAAATGCCGCAGCACACGCTCGGCCTGTTCCATCACTTCGATGCCGATGCCATCGCCGGGGAGGAGGAGGATTTTTTGGGTCATTTTATAATTTCCTTGAATGGAGTTTTACATGTCATGCAGGAATTTTATGGGAAAGATCAATAGCTTATTTTTGTAATAAAAATTACTATTGACTTTAATTTTTGTTTTATACAAATATCTTGTCATTAAATTTTATAACAAAATTATTACATTTCCAATTTCTTTGTTGTAACCAAAACTAAGGAGCAAACCTCATGAACCCGGCAAACCCTGTTTCATCTAGCATCGACCGCAATGCGCCTGTCGTCGAACGCCCAAAAAATTGGATCAAACCCCTTGCCGCCCATGCGGCAACTTTAATGGTAGGGCTTGCCGCTGGCGGCGGCGCGTTATACGGCTATTTCCGCCCCGATCTGCAGCGGCAGCGCGAGAACACGCTTGCAGGCAATCTCGGCGCGGCGAATGACAGACTGGCTTTGGCCGATCAAAGAATTTCCGGACTATCCCTGCAATATACCGATCTTGTGGGGCGCGCAGAAGCGCTAAACACGAGCTATCAAACGCTTAGTTCGGAAGCCGGGCAAATCCGCGAACAGAACGCCGCCCTTGCCGCGCAGGCGGAGGCGGAAAAACAGCGCGCAGCACAATTGGCGGCGGACACGGCGGCGGCTGAAGAACGCGCCCGCCAGCTGGCCGCAGACATCCATGCGCGGGACGAGGCGGAAAGATTGGCCGCAGAAAGGGCAGCGGCTGAACGGGACGCTTTGGCAAGGGCCGAAGCGGAAAGAAGGGAAAGACAGCGCGAAGAAGCGCGCGCCATGAGGTATGAAATGCTTCTTGGAAGAAGCAGACTATAGGAGAGCTATTATGAAAAAAGCCGCTCTTTTAGGATCGACCTGGGCCGCAGGCGCCGCAATCACCGCTTTCGGTTTCGGTCTTGCCCCGTCCCGGCAAACGGAATCGGTTCCGGCGCTGGAAATATCGCTCGAAAACTCGATCGGCTATGCCGAATCCCTGGCCAATGAAGCGGCCAATAATATCGCCAATGCCGAACGCGTCAGAGCCATGATCGAAACTGCGTTTGCCGAAGCAAAACAAATGCAGCAAGACGCGCAAAGGCTTTTGGCCGATGCGTCGCAAATGAACAATGCCACGCAAGAAAGCATCGCGCAGCAAAAAGCACAGATTCTTTATGGCAATATTTTATATGCCAATGCCGAAATGAAAAAACAGGAGGCGCAGGCGATCGAACGCTATATGAATGATGTCCGCTACGATTCCAAACCGGCTTCCTACGAAGAAGCCAGGTTCAATGCATCCAAGGCAAGAATATTGGCGACTCTCGCCAGCCTCGACGCCAGCGGCTTATCGGCCGAGGATCAAGCCGTATTCCAAGCCTACCGCGAGGTGATAACCCCGCAAATCGAAGCCGCGACGATGGATTCACCCCTGGGCGTAAAAATCGACGATATCGAAATCCCAACAAGACTCAGCTCGATCGTTTGTTCTTTGCTTAAAATGAATGTGGCCGCCAAGGCTATTTGCACCTTGGCCGTAGATCAGATCGAAGACGCGCTGGGCGGTGAAGTCATTGATAAAACGGTCGAGCAATATAAAGAAAAATTCAAAAACCTTTCCCCGCTGGATGCTTTGGACTGCTTGAAACAAGCTTTGGATCAATCCGTCGACGCGAATTTGCGGGATTTAATAAATTTAAATCCGAACCATATCAGCCCGAACAGCCTGACCGGATTTGAAAGCTTTTTCAAAGATCCGCATAAAGAGATGGATTTTTCCGGCCCGTTCAACCGCGCCTTGGATCAATGCATCGAAACCAGAAATAATCAGATCGAGCATGAACGCCAAGAGCGGGAGAGACAAAAGAAGGAGAGACGGGAACGGGAAAGTCGGGAAAGACAAATCAACGACCGGTATCGTGAACCCGCCGACTCGTCCCCTTCGGATGGGACGAGCGAAAATCGTTCCCGTGACAGAAGCCGCGATAATGGCGGCGGCAGAGATTCCGGCGGAAGCGGAAGCGGCGGCGGATGCGAGCGCAATAGCGGGCCGAAAGAAAATTTTTGCGACGGGCTGCGCGATTTGGGCATAGACCGCGATTGCGGCGGCGGGGACAATAGCTCCGGCGGCGATGGCGGCAATGATGGTGGCGGCGATTGCGGAGGTGGTGGCGATGACGGAATGGGAATCGCCCTGCGCCTGTCACAAATGCGGCAATATCAGCATTGCTGAGTTAAATCCATTTCCTTGTCGTCCTAAGTGAAGCGAAGAATCTGTCCTGCTATTGTTGAGCTTTGCTGAGCTATCGAATAGATCTCTCGACTTCGCTCGGGATGATAATGGGTTCAACCATTATTCCACAGCCACGGCATTTGCTGTTTCTGCTTTCCTTCGAACGCATCGATCGCCGCCGCTTTTTCCAAGGTCAGGCCGATATCGTCTAGGCCGTTCAAAAGGCAATGTTTACGGAACGCTTCGACATCGAAAGAAAAATCGACCCCGTCGCCGGTGATTCTTTGGTTTTGTAAATCGACCGTCAAGACATAGCCTTTGGGATCGCGGGCGCGGCGCATCAATTCATCGACCTTATCCGGCGCAAGAGCGATCGGCAGCATGAAATTTTTAAAGCAATTATTGTAAAAAATATCGGCGAAGCTTGGCGCGATCACGCAGGCGATGCCGAAATCCAAAAGCGCCCAGGGCGCATGTTCGCGCGAAGACCCGCAGCCGAAATTATCGCCGGCGATCAAAATTTTGGCCTTGTCCCACGGCGCTTGGTTCAGCACAAAATCGTTCTTGGACTTTCCTTCCGGCGTAAATCGGGAATCGTAAAACAATCCCTTGGCCAAACCCTTGCGCTGGATCGTGGTCAGAAATTGTTTCGGGATGATCTGATCGGTATCGACATTGGTCATCGGCAAGGGCGCCGCGATTCCGGTAAGGGTCGTGAATTTTTGCATTCCATACTCCTACTCTCCCCTTGTGGGGGAGGGTATTGTTTAAATCAAATCATAATCCCTGACATCCACAAAGCGCCCTTCGATCGCCGCCGCCGCCGCCATGATCGGCGACAATAAATGCGTGCGCGCGCCTCTGCCTTGCCTTCCTTCGAAATTGCGGTTGGAGGTGCTGGCACATCTTTTGCCTGGCGGCACTTTGTCGGGATTCATGCCCAAACACATGGAACAGCCCGGCTCGCGCCATTCGAATCCCGCTTGTTTGAAAATATCGGCCAATCCTTCTTGTTCCGCCTGTTTTTTCACCTGCCCCGACCCCGGAACCACCAAGGCGACAACGCCATCGGCGACTTTTTTGTTTTTCACAACCGAAGCCGCCGCGCGCAAATCTTCGATCCGCGCATTGGTGCAAGATCCTAAAAACACCATGTCGATTTTTACATCCTGCATCTTGGTGCCGGGGGTCAGGCCCATATAATCCAGCATCCGTTCCATGCTGGCGCGTTTTTTGGCATCGGGTTCGGATTTTGGATCGGGCACGGAGCCTGTGACCGGAACCACCTCTTGCGGGGAAGTGCCCCAGGTGATCTGCGGCGCGATATCTTCGGCGCGCAACGCATGTTCGGTATCGTATGTCGCGCCCATATCGGATGGCAGACTTTGCCAATATTTCACCGCCGCATCCCATTGATCGGCTTTCGGCGCATAGGGGCGGCCCTTGACATAATCGAAAGTTTTTTGATCGGGCGCGATCAAGCCTGCGCGCGCGCCGCCTTCGATCGACATATTGCAAATGGTCATGCGCGCCTCCATCGACAAATCGCGGATCGCGCTGCCCGCATATTCGATCACATGGCCGGTGCCGCCGGCGGTGCCGATTTTGCCGATAATCGCAAGCACGATGTCCTTGGATGTGACGCCGAAACCCAATTTGCCGTCCACGGTAATGCGCATATTTTTCGCGGGCTTTTGCCACAGGGTTTGGGTTGCCAGCACATGTTCGACCTCGGACGTTCCAATGCCAAAGGCCAGCGCGCCGAAAGCGCCATGGGTCGAGGTGTGCGAATCGCCGCACACGATGGTCAAGCCCGGCTGGGTCAAGCCCTGTTCCGGCCCGACCATATGCACGATGCCATTGCGCGCATCGAACATATCGAAATAGGTGATCCCCGCCGCCTTGACGTTGTCGCCCAAGGTCTGCACCTGCAATTTGGAATCGGGATCGGCAATGGGAATAGAACGGTCGGTGGTTGGAATATTGTGATCCGCCACCGCCAAGGTTGCCGCCGTGCGGCGCACCTTGCGGTTCGCGTTGCGCAAGCCTTCGAATGCTTGCGGCGAAGTCACTTCGTGGATCAATTGCCGGTCGATATAAATCAAACAAGTGCCGTCGTCTTTTTTATCGACGACATGCGCGTTCCAGATTTTATCGAACAAAGTGCGGGGTTGGGTCATGGCTGAATTCCTTGAAAAGACTCTGCTATGACTATATCAACGCGCGCGGATGCCTGCAACCGCCGCGATTTTGGCCTGCATGCTGGATATCATGGAACAAGAAAGGGGCCTGCTTGAGGCCAATCAAAAACGCCAAGATGGTGCGCAGAAACGCGAAAAAGTCATCAAAAAAGGGTGTGCCATTGCAAATAATCTACTTTCCCGATCCCATAGAGGTCGGGGCAAATAGCGCCAGTAAAATATATAGGATAAAATAAACGGCGCCTTGGAATTACCAGGCGCCGTTTTTATGAAATATTTTTATGCCGCGCGCTGTAGGAATTTTTGCCGCATCAAAACGGACGCGATCCGATGCCTCCAACGCATCATATATACGCAAAGACAAGGATCGTTCGGTCATATGGGAATGCTTTAAGCGACGGCGCTGTCTGCGGTTTCAACCGCTTCGCCTTCGCCTGGGATGCGGGTTTTTTCCTTGATCCGCGCCGATTTGCCACGGCGGTCGCGCAGGTAATTCAATTTCGCGCGGCGCACTTCGCCCTTGCGCACCACTTCGATGGTGGCCAGCATGGGGGAGTAAAGCGGGAATACACGCTCGACGCCTTCGCCGTAAGAAATCTTACGCAAGGTGAAATTGGAATTGACGCCCTTGTTGGAGCGGCCGATGCAAAGGCCTTCAAACGCCTGCAAGCGCACGCGCTCGCCTTCGGCGACTTTCACTTGGACTTTAACGGTATCTCCCGCTTGAAAATCGGGGATCTTTTTGCCCTGAATCAGCTTTGCGATTTGCTGCTTTTCGATTGCTTGAATATTGATCATAACTGCCTTCCTTTTGTTTAACATATATATCGAAAAATGCCCTTTTAGTAAAGGGTTTTGGCCAAACACCTTACTAAACCCAAAACCCTAACCCCTAACCCCTTTTTTTGCCCATAAATCGGGCCTTCTTTCCTTTGTCACCGATTCGGCCTGGGCCTTGCGCCAGGCGGCCACCTTGCCGTGATCGCCTGAAATCAGCACTTCGGGCACTTTTAACCCCTGCCATTCCGCGGGCCTGGTGTAATGCGGATATTCCAAAAGCCCGCCCGTAAAACTTTCCTCGACGACGCCTTCGGCCTTGCCGACGACGCCGGGCAAAAGCCGCACCACCGCATCCAAAAGCGCCAGCGCCGCGACCTCGCCGCCCGACAGCACGAAATCGCCCAGCGAAATTTCACGCATCGCGTGATGTTCGATCACCCTTTGATCCAGCCCTTCGTACCGGCCGCATAGCAAAATCAAAGAGGTCTTTCGGCTGAATTCCAAAACAGTTTCCTGGTCCAGAACCTTGCCGCGCGGCGTCAAATAAATCAAATCCGCGTCCTTATATTCCTTTACGCCGCGCACATGCCGTATCGCGGCGTCGGCGACATCGGGCTTGATCACCATGCCCGCGCCGCCGCCAAAGGGCGAATCGTCGACCGATTGATGTTTGTCTTTTGCGAAATCGCGCAAATTAAAAACATCCATCGCCCATATCTTGCCCGACGCCTTGCCTGCCAGCGAATATTGTAGCGGCCCCGGAAACATTTCCGGGAAAAGCGTGATAACGCCGCAACGCACTTTCGGCTGCATGAAATCGCCGCCTATT
>JACCDT011611509.1_pt1 | contig 25622 bp, 37 predicted proteins | sample 7446291 | NCBI WGS metagenome assembly JACCDT01 (sample SAMN15323446, study PRJNA562643) | freshwater metagenome | isolation source: river surface water | place: USA:Blue River Watershed | collected 2017-08-17 | reverse complement strand
TGTGATTATGGTAGTCAAAATATTTCCTCTAATCACATGGTGATTAGAGATCAAAAAGCATGGCGCAGAGCGGGCGCAGGAGGTCTCCGCCGAGTACTTTTTTGAGCCCCTGCACCACGCGGGAGCAGACAACCTCTTTAGATCGGGGCTGGTTGAGCCATATAGACTTATTCGGTATAACATGGATGCGCTGTATCACGGGGTTGATCCATATTCGCCGGAAAAGATCTGGAGGTGGTTCTATGTAGTTGTGGAACTCTTTGATGGTCAGGTTCGTTCGCAGTACGTCTGCTAACCCTTCCCAATTGTGCAAAACCGCCGAAAAGTACAGTATCTTGGATTCTCCCAAACACTTCAGCGCGTCCGGTGTTATATGGCAATGTATACTCAAGTGAGTTATATACGGCAGAAATTTGTAGAGGTCGTCCCGTTGTAGAGCCTTTCTGTCGCGTAAATATTTAATACGAAGCCCATTCAAGCTTGGCGGGGGTTTGATGAACGAAAACAGCTCAGCCGGGATGAACGGACCTGCTCTTAAGTTCGAAATCGAGGAGAACTCGATGCTCTCTAGAAACCTCTTGAATGCCGGGCTAATTTCCAATACGCAGGATATCCACAAAGAAGTAACTTTTCCAGATCGCATCATGAGACAGAGGTCGGAAAGGCAGGCTTCTACAACAGAATCGCTGTTAAGTATCGAAAGTTCAATCTTGCCATCGTAATTGACAAGATCGATGAGCGCGTCAGAGTCTGCCCCAATGCAATCTGAGAAGGCGATCTCTAACACTTCGCTTCTATCTCGATAAGGTTGTTGGGACACAATGTGACGGGTGACGCGCTTATCACAAAACGTAATAAATACCATTATTTGTGAATCAGAGAATAAACAGCATAGCACAGAGCGGGCGCAGCAGGTCCCCGCCGATCGTGTCTCGGAGCCCCTTAACTACGCGGGAGCAGACAACCTCTTTAGAGTGGGGCTGGTTGAACTTTACCGCCTCTAACCTTCCTGAGACGATCTGTATTACGGGGTTTATGATGATCTGCGAGTAATATTCCGGCGGAAAGTCCTCGTAGGCCACGTCATTCCAGCACGCTGCGCTCAGACAAGTCGCCCGAGAGGTGTCGAAAAAGATGAACAGCGCGTGGTCTAACATGCTGGCCGAGACGCTTGCTAAGAACAGCACGAAAACGAAGTACATTTATTTGTGATCACAAAATGTGCCCAGGCTTTTTCGTGAAACTCACGGCCGTCCTCGACATGTTCAAGGAGCATTTCCGCACAGGCCATCCTGCGTGGATATTCACCAAGGCGACCGATTCTGGAAGCGTAGAGTATTTCTACAACTACAGGCGGCTCCTGCGAGTGGACCGGGGCGAGGATTTATTGGAGGCGGAGAAAGGGTTATACAACACCTGGCTCCGCGCGGGAATCGCTCTTTCGGACGTTGTGGTCAAAGGAGAGGCATTGAAAAGAGTCCCCCACGGATTCGTGTGCATCCACGGCCCCAAAGAGTCTGTCGAGAGAGCGGCTCTCTTAGCCACAGAACCTGTGTTTGTGTTTATGGTGGGTTATCGATACGACTTGGAAGACCGACTCAAGGCGGCCTTCCAACTAGCGGGTAAACCGGAAGGAGGAGGGGTGCTCCGCATGGAGTACATTTACGAGAAGATGGCGGTACCTCCGACCGATTACATGCTGCTGGTCCGTGAAGGGGGCGATCGATTGACCATTCCAGGGGGCAAGCGACATCTCGGCGAGTCTTCGGTTCAATGTGCCCAGCGCGAGTTAAAGGAGGAGACTGGTTTGCAATACGAAATTACGAGCGAACCTGTGTACAGTGACTTGTGTAGAGCAAACTATTATGCGATCACGCTTCATTAACGATAATATAATCGGTTTGCGTAACGACTCTTTTTAAAGCTGAGAGTTTCATTGCGAAAATTTTAATGGTAAGTACAGGTAGGTATCTTCCACTTTACTTCAATAATAACTTGCATTTTTACATACCCCATTATTTGTGACGAAGGGTTGTTGGTTATTATAGGATAAAAAGCATGGCGCAGAGCGGGCGCAGCAGGTCCCCGCCGATCGTGTCTCGGAGCCCCTTGACCACGCGGGAGCAGACATTTTCTTTTGAATAGGGATGGTTGAGACATATAAGCTCCTCCCGTACAATACCAACACGCTGTATCACGGGGTTGATTGATATCCGCTGGAAAAAATCAGGAGGGGGTTCTGGGTAGTAGTCATAGAACTCTTTGATAGTCAGGTTCGTTCGCAATATGTCCACTAACCTGTCCCAATCGCCCAAATGACACGACAAAATATGTATCTCTGACTCCCCCAAACACTCTAGTGCGTCCGGTGTTGTAGGGCAAGATATAATCAATTCGGTTATATACGGCAGAAATTTGCAGAGATCGTCCCGTTGTAGAGCCTTTCCGTTACGTAAATTTTTAACACAAAGCCTTTTCAATGTTGGAGGGGGTTCGACGAACGACACCAGCTCAGCCGGGATGAACGGACCAGCCTTTAAGTTCGAAATCGAGGAGAACTCGATGCTCTCTAGAAACATCTTGAACGCCGGGCTAATTTCCAATACGCAAGATATCGACAGAGAAGTTACCTTCCCAGATCGCATCATGAGACAGAGATCAGAAAGACAGGCTTCCACAACAGAAGCGCTATTACTTATCGAAAGTTCGATCTTGCCATCGTAATTGGCAAGATCTACGAGTGCGTCAGAGTCTGCCCCAATGCAATCTGAGAAGGTGATCTCTAACACTTCGCTTCTATTTCGATAAGGTTGTTGAGCCACAATACGACGGGTGATGTGCCTATCGCAAAACGTAATAAATACCATTGTTTGTGATTAAGGGTAGACAGAAAGCTCGCTCTAATCACCATGTGATTAGAGGTCAAAAAGCATGGCGCAGAGCGGGCGCAGCAGGTCCCCGCCGATCTTGTCTCGGAGCCCCTTGACCACACGGGAGCAGACCTTTTCTTTAGAGCGGGGCTGGTTGAGCGCTATTGACCTGCGCCAACTTAATTGAATGTATTGTACCACAGTGTTGACCCATATCTGCTGAAAAAAATAAGGAGGTGCTTCTGTGTTCGACTGGAAAGTTTGGATGGTCAGGTTCGTTCGCAACATGTCCACTAAAACATCCCAATTACATGAATGACAAGCAAGGGATTGTAGCCTGGACTCCCCAAAACACTCCACTGCGTCTGGAGTCAGACTGCAAGATGTAGACAACGCAGTTATATACGGCAAAAATCTACAAATATCGCGCGCTCGTAAGACCTTCGCTCCGACAAGTGAATATAAACAAAACCTTCTCAAGGTTTGGGGAGGGTTGATGAACGGCAATAGATCATCTCGGCTCACATCATAAACTTTCAATATCGAGAGTTGGGAGAACTCGATACTCGATAAAAAAGTACGGGTTGCAGACGTGTCCGCCAAGTTATATACGCTAAGAACCTTCACCTTCCCAGAACGCATCATAATACACAAGTCAGAGAGACACGCTTCAATAACATGCTTATCTATGGAAAGTTCGATCTCACTACCAAAGTCGATGAGATCTGCCAGAGCATCCGAGTCTACTTCTAAGCAATATTCAAAACTCAGACTCAATTTCCTGCCCTTGTTCTTAGAGAGCGATTCAGCTATCCTCGCTCGAGTAACATGCTCAGTTAAAAATTTTATATGTTGCATTATTTGTGAATCAATTAAAAAACACGCTAACTAAGAGTACTACTCGCACTACATGGCGAGCCAATATTTCCCGCCCAACAGCCTTTACCCGATCCTTAGGCGTCAGCGTCCAGACGTCCAGAAACACTGCGCTGGCGGCGCCCAGTTTAGACAAGGTCGTTCCGCCGAACAGGAGGAACGCAAAGGCCTGGCTCCAGAACACGACAATGAGCAGGCCGGGGACAAACGCGCCTCGGCCATCAATCATCAGCAAGTGGAACGCGAGGTATATAGTTACGAGAGTCGCCAGATGGAAAACGTCACCAACTCCGAGCATGATACATAACAGCATAGAGACGAGCACACTGTCAACCGAGATGTGGACAGTATACATGATGCGAGCGTTGCATTCCAGCGCTGCGTAGATGAGGCTACCGACCAGGGACAAGGCGCTCGCATCTTCCCTGAACAAGACGTGCTGAGTGTGATTTCCGAAGGATGGGAGGTAGGTCTGGTAGTCGGGGTGTATTACACCGTGGTTCACTAGAAGCCGCGCCGCGAAGGCGATGGATAGAACAACGTAGACCAGAGAATATCCGCACTTTAGCCCCATGTTGTGGCAACACACTTTCCAATGAATAAACCCTTTGTCGCGGCGGCCAAAAAGGTGTCGAATGTAGTGCGAAACCCCAAGGCGGCAGAGTCCTCCTGGGTAAGGTATTTTTCTGTGTTCACAATGAGTTTCACGAGTTACATGATCGCGGGTATAGCCGTCTACGCGGCCAATTCTTACCACACCAGAGCCAACGATCCGTTTCTTCTCCTCGGGAGCGGCAACAATAAAGAATACAGGGTGGTGAACGTCGCGCCCCTTTCCTCCATGCACCCCTCTGAGTCCCCCACGTGGATGCCAACAACCTCGCTACCGACAAGGAATCCTACCTATTTAGGGTTCACATTCGGTCCCAGTGTGAACCCCACGGTGCGTCCATCAAGAGCCCCCACTAAAACCGGCGAGACCTACGCGCCTTCCGGCGTACCAACTACTGCAGGTCCCACCAACTCCCCCTCAAAGACCCCTACAAAGAAACCTACCGGCAGCCCAACTAACTCCCCATCATCCGCCCTCCCAACAGGCACTCCCACTGTGCGCCCGTCAAGAGCCCCTACAAAAACTGGCGAGACCTACGCGCCTTCAACCGTTCCCACCACCTCCACGCCGTCAAACGTTCCAACCAAGCTCCCATCCGCGAGCCCGTCTAGAACGCCGTCAAAAAGCCCGACCAAGCTGGGGTTCACCTTCGGACCGTCCAAAGCCCCCACTAAAACTGGAGAGACCTACGCCCCGTCCAGAAACCCCACACCCTTACCTTCTCATTCCCCGACTACAGAGCCGTCCAGAGCCCCCACAAAAACTGGCGAAACCTACGCCCCTTCCGCGAGCCCTACCAAAAAACCCACGCAAAGCCCTTCCAGGTCCCCGTCGCTGTCCCCTTCTAGAAACCCCGGAACGAGCGCCCCCTCAGGAAACCCGACTACTAAGCCCTCAACCTCGCCCACAACAAAACCATCTCGAGCGCCCACCAAGACCGGGGAAACCTACGCTCCGAGCGCGAGCCCGGTCAACAAACCAAGCAGGTCGCCCACAACAACTGGTGAGACGTTCGCTCCCTCCAAAAGTCCCAGTGTATTGGCTGGAATCGTGGTCAGCGGCATCAATACTCAGAACGGGGTCTTTGATACCAGCAACACAGAGTTTGTCATATCCGGATCAGGTGGGGCGACGTTTGGTTTATTCGTCGCGGTAATCATTGTGTTCCTCCTTGCAATGTGCTTGTGTAAATACAGACAGTACTGGGTGGGGTACGTCGAGCCCAAATACATCATGTCCGAGCCCGCCAAGCAGCGGAGAGAATCGGGCAAGTATCTGGGCTCTGAGTTCTCGATGGACTCGGACCTGCGCTCCTCGATATCCTCCACCAAGTCCCGGCGACGAGGAGTCCAGTTCCAGCCCGTGGAGGAAAGGTATGAAATCGCCGAGGATGTCATCACTGACCGAACGAACCGAAAGACTGGGGAGTTTGTAGTAAGGAGGGAGTCAAAGCCAGTGGCTAAAAACGAGGAATTTAAAGATCTCGAGCTTACAGTAAAGTTTTATGATGAGTAACGCTATAAATATATCTTCTTGTCCGCAGCGCTGAAATACTCGCCCATGTAACGGTACATTTCTCTCTTGCCCGGGTGCTTTTTTATGCACGCGTCGACCACGCGCTGGTACCCCGATCTGGTCCAGTCGATGCGGATGTCGTCGTGCTTCAGTATCGCCGCGCAAATGTCCACGTGACCTCCGATCATTGCCAAAAACACATGTTCTGGGTAACAGGAGACGCTCCACTCATCAAGAATAATGTCTACAATCTCCCCATAGCCCTTCTCACATGCTATCTTGAGGGGCATACCCCCGCCCACGTTTACATTCTCCCCCTCTTGGCGGAGGAGACGCTTCACTTCCTCAATATCGTTTCGCTGCACCGCGATGCACAGAGGGTGCTTTTGCCACACAAATAACCCGTACCACTTGAACGGCTTTTCCGATTCAGAAATGCTCTTGGTGGGGATCATTAAAAATTGTGATTCGAACGCGTCTTTGCCACAAATGTTCTTCGCGCTTCTCATCCTCGCTCTCTTCGTGTCCGCCGCGCGGGTGGAGGGCCCCGGTCCGCAGTTTGGATCATCGATATCGATAAACGAGCAAGGAACGGTGGCTGTCGTCGGCAGTGCCGCTGCAGTCTCTGGGTTCAGCGGATCCTTCAGTGTGTTTACCAATAATGGCTCTGGTTGGTACCGGCATCCGGACTCCCCGTTCCGGATCGCCAACGACCTCGGACCGTACCTCGGCGTGGGATACTCCAATGTCATGGACGTCGCAATCTGGGACACGACTATCGTATGCGGAGCTCCAAATAGCGGCTATGCATCAGGTTCGGTAAGCATATTCGACTTTGACGGATCGACCTGGACGGAAACCGTCACGATCTATTCGCCTGCGCCCGACGCATGGTTCGGGTTCAGCGTAAGCATTTACAACGACACGATCGCGGTCGGGGCTCCCATGTATGGAACGTTTCATGGAGCGGTGTGGGTCCTTCATCTGGAGGCAGGGGGATGGACGGTAAAGCAGATGCTGCAAGGGTCGGGGAGCAACCTGTACTCGCAACAGGGCATCGCCGTGGCTGTATGGGACGGTACAATCGTCGCGGCGGGGCCTTATGACGATTACTACAGCGGGTCCTTGTGGGTGTTTGAACGGAGTCCGTCCGGATGGTACCAGTACCAAGACAAGCTGGGTGTCGTGGGAATGGACATTGCAGCCCTCGGACACTCAGTATCCATGCGAGATGGCACGATTGTAGCAGGCGCGTGGGTCGAAGATATCCCATTCACCATAGGCGCCACGTACGTGTTTGACAAACAATCGAACGGGACGTGGACTATGAGCGCAAAGTTGGTCGGGTCAGACTGTTACCCAGGGCAGCGCCAAGGAACGGGAGTCTCTTTGAGGGACAACAAACTCGCAGTGTCCAGTGCGACGGGACCGATCGCAGGTTACCTGTTTGAGCGAAACGGTAGCGAGTGGAGGGAGCTGAGAACTCTCCACATAGATGCATATTCAGGGGTCGATTTGGGACAAAATACGCCAGGGAAGAGCGTGGGATTGGCCCAAAATAGCGTCATGATCGGGGAGTTCCCCGCGGGGGACAACGGCGCCATTTGGATTCTCGAATAACTACAAATAATAATGTTCTGGCTCTGGCCCGCTCTTGCATCCGCAGAGGTCATTTTATACACGTCAAACACAACCACCGCCGGTGCATTCGACCCTTTAACGATATGCCAACCCTTGGAAAACACTATATGCGTCAACACTTCCCAGTGGCTGCATACGACCTCTTTAAGCGACGAGTGGCAAGTGCAGCAGATTATCACCGAGCAGGGGGTGGTTCTTGCGGAATCCATCGCCGAGCTCTACGTCTCGCTCAACTTTTCCTTGGTGTACAACGGATCGGTGTGGTACGGCGAACGCTACTCGTGCAGCGAATGGACCAGCGATACCCATTGTGGCGGAGGTCAGGTCAACCACCCCTTTGAAGGGAGGGATACTGCAGACTGCAACTCGAACGCAAAGGTGCTGTGTCTATGTCTGACTGCGAACGATACCTCATCTGACTCGCCCACCCAAAGACCTTCCAACTCGCCCACCCTGGGACCTTCCAACTCACCCACCCAAAGACCATCCGATTCGCCCACCCAGAGACCCTCTAACTCGCCCACCAAAAGACCATCCGATTCGCCCACCCAGAGACCCTCAGATGCGCCCACCAAAAGACCCTCCAATGCACCCACCCAGAAACCCTCTGACTCTCCGACCAGTAGACCCTCGAATGCGCCGACTACGGGGTACCTGTACCTCACGCTGGAGAGAACATCCTCCGCCAAGATACAGATCATGGAGGTGGAGGTCTTCTTAAAGTCGAACCCTTCGACGAATGCAATTCTCAACAGCCTCGATACTTCTCAAGACAGCACTGTGTCATCGAGCGCCAATGCAGTCGACGGAGTGAAGACCGGGGCTGGTTACAGCGAGACAAACGCAGTGAACCCATCTCACTATTGGCAGGTCCCTCTCGGAGCAATAAGCTATGTAGAGATAGAGCGCATCAACTTATACTCAGTGAGCGGAGGTGAGTCGCTGGTAGGAACGACCCTCAACGCGAGAAGGAGTTTGACTCTCGGGTACACGACGAACGTTACGGACAGAAGCAATGTAGTATGGTCGGTGAGCATAACTGTTCAGCTGCCAGACTCGGATGGATTCTACTCGTACACACCGGTAGACGTGGAATACGAGCTATGGAACTCTGTATCATCAAGCACGGGGAGCGCTCTTTTCAACATGAGACAGTTCGGAATGTCGGTTGCAATGAACGCAGATCGAAATGTAAGCGTTGTGGGAAGCTCTGCTCAGGTAGGAGGTCACACAGGAAGCTTCAACGTGTACACCCGGTCCACCGGAGGAAGCTGGACACTTCACCCAAACTCTCCATTCACCGGAAGCGGAGGGACTGCTGCATTAGTGGGAGCGTCTGTATCGAACGCCATGAGTGTGGATATATGGCATACCACGATAGTGTACAGCTGCCCTTTGTGCGACTTGACAGACGGCAAGGTTTGGGTGTTTGATTTCAGCGGAAGCACGTGGGTGGAAACGGCCAGTATCTCGCCTTCGGATGGGTCGGTGGGCGCGTGGTTCGGATACAGCTTGGCGTTATACAACAAGACTCTCGCAATAGGAGGGCCTTATGATAACGGTAATTTGGGCGCGACGTGGGTATACAAGCTCGAGGGAGGGACCTGGGCCAGGAAGCAGAAGATCGTCGTGCCTGGAACGAGCGCGGCGCCGCAGCAAGGGTTTGACGTGGCCGTATGGGAAGACACGCTTGTCATCACAGGACCTAATGACGATTATTATCACGGTCACGCATGGGTTTACGTAGAAGATTCAGGAGGAGCATGGGCACAGCAAGGTGGTAGTCTTTCGGCAGTAGGGCCTTACGGTCTGGCCTATGCCTTTGGACACTCGGTGGATTTATACAGAGACACGCTCTTGGTGGGATCCTTGAACGACAATGATCCGGCCATACCCGGCGCTGCCTATGTGTTCGACCGAGTGACCGGGGTATGGTCTCAAACAATACGCTTGACAGGTTCCAATCCTTACCAGTCAAGACGGTTCGGGTCAGGCGTGTCCATATACGAGGACATGATAGCGGTTTCGAACGGGGTAGGTCCTGTCGCAGCTACCCTATTCAGGAAGGAACTTTCTGGGAACTGGCGAGAGGTTCGCAAAGCGAGCCCCGCCACGTTTACCTCTATAGAGCTGGGTCAAAACTCCCCGGGGAACAATGTATGCATCCGAGCCGATCAGCTCATTGTAGGGGGATATTCTTCTGACCAGTCCAACAATGAAGGAATAGTTTGGTTCGTAAGTAAAAACTAGCCTTGTGTAACCATCAAATTAAGAAATAATACAAAATGCATGAATCAGCCTTTTTCCCAAGAAAAATCCCATAGACCCCCCCTTGCAAAATCGAGAGTTCATCGGCATATTGAGAAAACGACCTCGGCATTTAAGTGTAGTGATTTCTTAATTGTGAATATTTTTGTCCTCTGATTCACCTAGGTTTTCAGAATTTTGCCACTCGTGAACACGAAAAGTGACATGATTTAGTGATTTCGAATTCAGACCGAGTTTTTTGCACCGTGCTCCAAATTGAGGCGTTCATTGGCATTTAAATGTAGTGATTTCTTAATTGTGAAGAAATTTCTGCATATGATGGCGTGTTTTCAAAAAAAGTTGGCATGAAATCATGCTTTTTAGTAGTTATTATGAGTGGGTGCTGAATTCACGAGAAAAAGGCGTTCATCGGCATTTAAGCGCGTTCATTGGCATTTAAACACAGTTCATCGGCATATGGAGTCAGAATTAATAAATCACGCCATTTCGAATTCCAGGTCCAATGTGCAAGTGCGTGACGGTTGGGAGACGGTGTAGGGCTTGGATCTGAAATTCGGTAATCTCTACGCGAGATCCGATGGAGAGTTCAGTCAAACTATCCAGCTCAAATAGCGTCTCTACAAGCATGTCCGTGAGCTTTCCGGCCTGTATATCGAGGACTCGAAGCCCGCTGTTTCTCGCGCGCAGACGGTCGAAGAAGTATTCTGGTGCGGTCTCCTCCGCGCCTTCAAAGTCCAAGGAAAGACATTCCTCAGTGGGGATATTTGGCTGAATAATAGCTTGATCGGCGTCTCGGAGCGTTTTGATTGACCAGCACATTTTATTTGTGATTGAAAAACGAATACGGGTCCAATCACAAAAAGAACTCAATGTCCCTGTTTGAACTCGAGATGAGACTGCAGGATGAAGTGGACTCGCTGCCGCCAGAGCCCCAGGTGCCGGAAAGTATCCCGGTTCTGTTCAAAGAATTGATCGGAATGAGCGTGAATGAATATACTGATCGTAGTGGAGACGACGTGACGACGTCTTGGCAATGGTTTCTAGTCAAGGAAAAATATAACCAGGCTTGTAAAGAGCATGCATTGTGGAAAGAGCATAAGGCGCGGGTCGACGCGCTCCGCTCGGAAGTTGAGATGGCCAAATCGAGACACAGCGAGTATATCATGATGACTCCCCCGAGACAATATGATGTACCGAGACCCCTACTGGTTAGGTTAAGAGAAGAGAGAGAGTTTCAGGCCCGCTTTGCACGCAGGTTGGATTTCTCAGACTCGCCCGCGAGAAGAAATGTGGTAGTGGATGAGAGCGAGTGTCCGGACAATGGAGGCTCGGAGCAGTGTTTTTTGTGTATGGAGCGCGACGCGCGGGTGGTCGCGGACCAGTGTGGCCATACAATTTCATGCGGCAAGTGTTTCAATAAGATGGAGAGGGACGAGTGTCCTTTATGTAGAAGTCAGATAGCTAGTGTGACCATAATTTAAAAAAACACAAATAAAAAAATGAGCAAACGTCAGGCCATAAAAACCAAAATGTGTGAAACATCAAACCTCCTCGACGACTTGAATGATCAAATTGACGAGGTGGACGACACCCTTACATACACGGAAGCGGCACTTATTCCACACCGCCGTCCCAATGTGCGCGACGCCTTCAACCATCTATTCGCCGACTTGCGGTACGACCACTTTATCCGCACCAAGAGTCAGTACAAGGCGAGCTCCAAATACCGCAAGGCTCAGGCACTTGTAGACCAGTGGAAACAGGCCAACGAGGCGATTCGGAAAAACAACCCGGAGCTCGCGGGACTCTACAGTCGAAGGAAGGAGCTGTCGTCTGCAATCAGCAAGGCGAACAAGCTGTTTTACAAACTTGAGCGCGATCTGGAGCGCATCGAGGACAGCGAGATTGCCTTTATTCCCGAGGAGGAGCAGAAACCGGACGAACCAGAGCCTTTGGAAGAGCTTAAGCTCGAAATTCGCGACGTGCCATGCGCGTCCAGCGAGGACATGTGCGTGTGGTGTAGGAAGAATCGCGCAATCCTCAAGTCGAGTGACTGTATGCACGCCGTGTCCTGCTACGCATGCAGCGACAAGTGTTCCAAGTGTCCGTCGTGCAGAATGCGTATTGACGAGTTTACCTTTACAGTTTAAATCTTCTTTACAATCTTAAACACTCTAGTCGGTGAACACACCCCTCTCCTTACGTAATCCTCCTGTTTGATCGGCCCAGAGGAGGAGACTTTGACAAAGTGCCAGCGCAGATCCTTGACGCGCTTCAAGTCCTTTTCTGCGTAAGAGAACCACCATCCGTTGGCATTGGCGATTTCGATGCACGAGGCTTTCGTGATGCCGCCGTCGTTGACGATTACCAGACCTGACAAGAGTTTGCGTTTGCGCTCAAAACAGTTCATTACAGAATAAAAGAAAAATGTGACTTCCAGTTACAGGAAAATACCTGGTCAAATACAGTTATCCAGAATCGGCGCGCGCATTCGCTTTGCGTCGTGTCCTGCTCGATCGAGAAGCCGACGTATTCCAGCCGCTGCATCAGCGAGTCCGGGAAGGTGTAGTACTTGACGGGGTTGATTTCCCTGGGCGTTTCTTCAAATCCGGGTATTTTTATCACCCTGCGTATGCGACCCTCATCGTCCGCAGTAAGATAGAATCCAGTTCCCGTATCCTTGTGGTGGACGAATATCATGCGGTGTTGCATGTAAGGTATAAGTATTTTCTGGACGATTTCGTTAGGCACGCGCCAGTTGGACTGGGCCTTGAAAAGCTCGTCGTTGGAGAGCGGCGCGTCCACGTTCATGAACTTGAGGATCGCATGCTCAAAAATATGAGGTTCCTTCAACTGAGCCATTTTATTTGTGAGTAAGAGCCTAGTTCCCCCCAAAAACTCGCCATAATCACCATGTTATTAATAACACCTCGTTACAGCGAATTTTTCACAAATAAAATGCCTCCAATGATTATCGCATTTCACGGAAAAGCCGGCAGCGGAAAGGACACTGCTGCGCAGTACATTATCTCCCGATTCGGGGAGGATTTGGTGGGACAGTTTGCGTTCGCAGACCCGCTTAAGCGCGTAGTTATGCGCACTCATGGACTCAGTGAAAAGGAGGTGTATGACCCGGTACTGAAAGAGATTATGACCAAAGGTACGCCTGTCACCCCACGCCACTTGCTTCAGAGCGTGGGTACGATTATGCGGGAGGAGATTGGGCCAAACGTGTTTGTGGACGCGGTCAGCACCAAAATAGCCAGTACCAAAAAGCCCATTGTGGTCGTCTCCGACCTTCGCTACCCCAACGAAGCAGAATTTGTCAATGGCCAAGGCGGTCTTGTGGTCCACATTAACCGCCCAGATCATTCCGGTACGACGCTCACTTCCCACTCGAGCGAACAGCCCTTGCCAGTAGATCTCGTGGACTTTTTCATCGAAAACGACAAGGACCTTGCCACTTTTTACGATCGATTGGAAGCCGCCTTGTCCAAAAGCATTGAGAATAAGCTGGCCGTGACGTGGAAAGAGTAGAGTTGATTTTTAAAGTTAACAATAAAGCTCAGACAGTGGCCTGAAGCAGTGCACCATACACGAGCCAAGAGAGCAGCGACTTGGAGGTCGCAGAGAGGCCTGGGTAGATGTACTCCTCCAACGAATCCGGTGGAGCAGAGCCTGCAACTGGCTTGTACCCTTTGGGCGACTTGTATGTATAGTACGCAGAGACTGCCGCGAAAGAGAAGAAAAATGACATGGTGGTGAAGGTCGCGCTTGCAACGATCGCGCCTACCGATGTGCTCGACACCCCCGAGAAGGCGAAGGACATCCAGATTGCAATCCAGGGACCGAGTCCGACGACAGCGCCGACAGCCCATGCAAAGTAGGCGTTGGTTTTACAAGTATGGCCCTCCAACGCCAGGAACCGGAACTCGTCGCTAAAGTGGCCAAAAAGGATCATGGCAAAGTTGCAAAGAGACGCCGCAATAATCGCATACACGTCAGAAACCGCCGAGATGAGAAGGATGGCCACGATCATGATCGTGGAGGTTATCGAGTACTCGAGCCATCTGAGCGTAGAGCTCTTGATCCGCTTGTCCTTGAGAGCCTCGGGCGGGTCGTCAAAGGTCCAGATCTTGTCGTACTTGTACCCTAACGCCGTAAAGAAATGGGCAACGGATGTAATGAGCAGAAATGACGCGGTCATATACATTACTTGAACCGGAGTCAATGACGAATCCACCATGAATGTTGCCAATGGTGACCATGGTGGCCCGGCGGAGCTCGTAGAAAGGTACGTCCTTGTGACTGGCAGAAGGACGGGGGCTCGGCCGGCAGCCAGACCAAACTGAGTGAGTGATTGGGTTAGATGAGCGATTGTAAGAACCGAGTGGATTATCACGAGCTTGTTTTTCCTGGTAAAGGACGTGCTGCCGTCGGATTTGGGAATGACCTTGGCAGAGAGCTTTTTAACCCTGTTCATTGATTTTTGTGGCGAGCGGGGAAATTCACTCGCTCATGGGCCATCTGAAAAATCACAAATAATGGACACGGAGAGCGTTTTTGACCCTAAAAAATACCATGGACCGATCGACGTGGGGCGAATCGTTGAGCATATTGAGGGAGATAGTCTGTACAATTTGAAAAGGCTGGAGGCACGGAAGCACTGGGAGATGCCGTTCTCGCTCGAAAAGTACGAGGCCTTTTACAAGGACAGGGAGCGACTGGTGGATGACGAGGAGGAGGTGTACCAGAACCTTGTCGCCACAGCTGCCACCTCCTACTTTAACGACTCTGGGATTGACCAGCAAGAGAAGACTCTGGTAAAGTTCTCCAAATACGAGCGCGCAGAGATGATGACAAAACTCATGCACAAGCACGTTCCCGGAACCAAGCCGAGCGAATTTATGCAAGTGTATGCCGAAGTGAACGCCTTCATCGGGAAGCAAAAGCTCGCGATCGTGGACTATGTAGAGAAAGTGGCCATCCCTTCCATCATTGAGCACAGAAAGCGAGAGCACAAGCGGGCAAAGCTGGTCGCGAGAAAGGCGAGTCCTCCAGAGTAGCTGTTATTTTAAAGTAAAGATTCTACATACGTCACGATCCGGTTTAGATGCTCCACTCTATAAGACAGCACTTCACGCCTCACTTCGGAAAAACTCCTCGGTTTGGTGGAAGGTATGGCGATATGCATGAGGTGAGTAAGGGCTTTTTCACGCGTAGATCCGGGCATGGCAAGTAAAAACACGCCGTATTCTGTCTCCAGGTGGTCCTGGGCGTAGAGGATAAACTGCCGGACCTCCTTTACCGGGTAGGGAAGGGGGCAGTCTATCTCGGCATGCGCAACCTCAAAGTCCCCTAAATCCATTCCAGAAATGTACGGAATGGCCTGTTGCGCAGAGGCCCTCCCTTTCAGGTCCGCTAATTTGGCAATCTGCTCCTTGGAAAACATTTGTGATTCGGAAATTACTGCTTAGAAAAAAACGCTAGTCTTCAGTGAGGTTCTTGAGATCTATCACGATCACAAATCTCTCTCGACAATGCGGGCACGTAGGACGGGGGTTATTCATGAGCGCGTTACAGCAGTCTGAGCAGAAGCAATGACCGCACTGCAGCGCCTTCATGTTTTTGGGCTCCTCGTCGTAGCAAATATCGCAACAAGGGGTCTGCCGCAATCGCTTGGGGGACGCTCGTTGAGAAGCAGGCTCGCGCTTTTTCCTAACCTCGCAAAGCACGTCGCGGGCGTGGTTGTAGTAGTTGGATTTGGCGACGGCGAGGCTGGCGTTCAAGTAGCCAAGGGAGAGCTCAGCTTGCTGTCTGGGTTTGCCGGTTTCGCCAGAAGCTTTAATCACCTGGTATTTTTCCAAGCTCTCTCGAAGCATGCGAATACCCTCAATGTAGTTGTTGCGTGCTCGGGTGTACCTGGGACAAAACCCTTCAGGCAGCATGTCCTTGACGTCCTCAAGTCTGGGCATCTGACATTGCTCGCACATGACGTCTAAACATTTGTCATAGTGTTCTGGATCAGGAGTCTGCATTTCGAAAATATTTGTGACGAGTCTTTACTGGTCAAGATAAGAACTCACTAATCACCATGCGTTTATGAGTCATCAAAATAGCACACATCGCAGTCGCACACACCCTTCACGTGCAGAGATGATACCCAGTCTCGAATGGTTCGTTGGGGAACGAGTGTTTCTTGAGAAATCTCCTGGACAGTCTTTGTGGGATTGGCCTCGTAGTACTTGCACACGATCCAGCGATACGCTCTGATGTAGTCACTCTCGTCGCCAGTCTCCCACTCTGCGTTTTCATAGTTCCTTTCCCAGAAGTCAAGGAAGGATTTTGGAACCCCAGCGTCTGCCATGATTTCGTCGAACCCTTGCATGCCATCGTCACTGTCTAGATCCAGTTCGTTGTAGGACCCATCGTGCTTGAACCTGGTAACACCATTGACCAGAAGGGAAAGCGCTAGTTGCATTTGAATTTGTGAGCTTTTTGAAAACTCGCCTTCTTAATCACATGGTTATTAGGGCAAGTTTTTAAAAAAGCTCACCTGCAGCAAATCACAAATTAAAATGCAATTTGAGGAGGAATTTTTCGAGGGGCCTTTTTTGAGGGCCCAGTTGAACACGACCGCGAGGAAGCAGGACACTTACTTTGCAGCGAAGGACGGGAAGCCTGTATTTGTAAAGGGTCCGTACGAGACCAAATCGGATGCGGAAACCAACAACTTTGTAAACCAGATCAAGGTCACGCTGGATCCATCTACTCCCGTGTTGACAGGTACTGTCGTTGCCTTGCTGGTAAACACGAGCTTTCTGGGCACCAAACTGGGCGTGCGAACAAGCTGGGAAAACGGAAAACCTGGATACTTTGCGTACTACCCCGACCTCACTAGAGACAGAGTGGAGGACGAGGTTCCTACAGACACGATGTTCTCCAAGAAATGGAGCGATCCTGTCCCAGTGGTGGACTTTTCGAAACTCGCGAGGTGCACTCGTCCAGAGTACTCGTCCAAGTGGGAGAAGTCCATCTACACCCTGGACCCCCTTGTGGGCGTGCAGTTTATGAAGCACATGCTTCTCAGCTGGATTATCGGCACGAGCGCGGACATTCCTTTCCGCAACTTTATCGTGCGGGAAGGCAAGTGCTACCAAGTGGACAACGAGCGCATATTCGACCACCACTGGAACTTGCCTCAAACAATAGTGTGCTCAAACAGCTCGAAATCATCCAAGCTGGCCGCCGAGTTTGCCAAAAGGGCGTGGGATGGATATTTGAAACAGTTTACGGAAACCGTCAATGCCAACCTAGTCGCGTTCCCGGTGGAGGTACCAGCCAAGGCGCTCGAGGTTATGATCGGGCGGGCCAACCATATTCGGACGTTAGACGGCTTGTTGGAGGTGCTTACGCAACCGTATGGGACATGTCTGAGAAAGCGTGCGCGCGTAGAGTGAGTCTTTTTTTAAAATAACAACATTCACAATCAAATGACCATCGCAGTAAGTGGCGGTGCAACTGGTGCCGACGAGCTTTGGGTGGAGTGTGCCTACAAAGCCGGGTGTCAAGTGGAGGTAATGTCCTTTATGGGCCACCGACGATCGACGCCGGTTCCTTGTAAAGTGCACCTTGTACCACAGGAATCGCTGGAGCAAGTGTTAGAGCTCGTCTTGTCTACCGCCAGGCTGCTAGGACGTTCGGTGGACAGACGCCCATTCGTGTACAATCTGATCGCCAGAAACTATTACATTGTCAAAGACGCGCAAGTGGTTTACGCCGTAGGCTATCTGAACCAATCAAAGGGGCTGGGAGTGGACGGTGGGACAGCGTGGGGGTGCGAGTATGCTCGAAAGCAGGACGGGGTGAGTATCTACTTTTACGACATGTGCCTTGATCGCTGGAACGTACTATGTGACGACGGTTGGGCATTGATAGAGCATGTACCCTCCCCCAAGGAGTTTGAAAGGGTCGCGTTGATCGGATCTCGCGTATTGACAGAGGCGGGCAAGATGGCGATCAAAAACGTGTGGGCGTAATCGGAGTACTTTCTGTAGCGGGTTACAAAAGACTTAACAAATAAAACTCATTCTACACGAGCTCTCTTGGCACTCGGTTTAAACGGTCTAACCGTTACATTGATGCGGCGCACGTCCACGCTGGAAGGAATTTTGCGGGTGGACTTGGGCACTTGGTGCTGCAAGGTTGACTGGAAATCCTCCCCCAACATAACCGCCACGTCTCCTGAATTGAGCACGACCGACCAGGTTTTCTTCTTGTCACCCCAATGCTTGGGGATGGTGCGGATTTGGAACGGCCTTGCAAACCCAAAAGTAACGGAAACGATCGGACCGCCCTTGACCATGGTGTCTTCCGCGTCCGAGTGCCAGCCCACATTGTCCAGGCAGTTTTCGTAAAGGTTTACTAGTGCGCCGTTAAATGTGTAGTCTGGGTAGGCTTCGTTGGCGAAATCGATGCACCGTTGCACCAACGGGTCAATGTCCATGTCCGGTACGAGCTTTAGGCTGGAGTATGAGTAGGAGGATTCTCCGAACAGTTTCTGGGTTCTCGGGATGGGGCCTACGTATGAATGCACCTTGATGATCTCTCTATCCTCGCGCTTGGGCATTCGGGCCACGAGTGCTTCGAACTCTTCGGGGGTACACGCGATCTTTTTTCGGAGCACGACGAGCTTGGCGGTGTCTGAGAAGTCGATGGACATTTAATTTGTGATTTATTACCAGTGAGCTATTTTGAAAAACTCGCGTAATCACCATGTTATTAAGACCCTTAAAAACATGGTGATTAGCGGTCATTAATCACCATGTTATTAAGGGGCTTAGTAACATGGTTATTAATGACCGCTAATAACCATGTTATTAAAGACTTGTAAAGATTACAAAACGACTGAATTTACCAAATAAAAAAACGAATGCTGCTTTTCGCGCCGTCAACTACATAGCGCTTAGTAGGAATGCTGCAATGAGGACAGACTGTACTCCAAGGCGTTTCGTTCCTGGACATTTTACTAACACAAGACGTGCATATCACCATGTGTCCGCACTCTACTGACACGAGACTAGATGGCTCCAGATTACACACGCAGCAATCGCCCCCTTCGCCACTCAAGTGCACGCGTTTACCTCTGGATGGCGCACTCCTTGGTACATCACTCATCTTCATCCTCTTTACTTGGTCAATACACCTCTCAACCCCAGACATTTAATTTGTGATTTATTACCAGTGAGCGATTTTGAAAAACTTGCCCTAGTGACTGGGTGATTAATAAAAGGTTCTCGCCTGCAGGAAAATCACAAATGTTGGCTTCTGTAAACTATAGAAGACCCCTCGACTTCTTTGGAAGGCCAGTCGACCAGCTCAAAAGTATGTTCCAGAAGGGCGTGCGTTTAGGAGAAAAGATGGAAGCGTTGAGCGGGTTCTTTGCGTGCTACAACCTGCGCGCCCTCTTTCCCAAAGAGAAGAACGCGCTGGCGATCCAGACCAACATCATCAACAGACTGATCATCTGTATCTGCGAAGACGTGTGCTTTGCCAACCCTTCGCTCGTGCGCGACGCGCTCCCCAGGCTTATCATAATGTCCCAAAAGCCAGACACACGCGACCCTCAGTATCTTGCAGACGTTATCCAGACGGTTACGGAATCAAAGAAATCCAGATGGTGCTCACATGCTGCTGCATTTTACCTCCAAAGCGATCCCATGGAGGAGTTTGATTTTGCCAGCCCGACCTGCTTTACTTGGCTCGAAACAAAGTGGCCTGAAATAGAGGCGCATCTGAAAAAGTTTGAACTGTACCGCGAGTTCTTCAAGATGTTGCTATCTTACCTCAAACGGTGTGGAGACAATAACAAGAAGACTATAAGACGGTTCACACTAGGCCTCGCGCACTTTTTGAAGGTGGAATCAGAGCAGGGCGTGTACTTCCGCACGGAATGGACCCGCGAGGCGCGTGCGGGACTCGTTTCAGTGGACATCGTTCCGTACCTCACACACGACAAGAACGTATTCCCTGAAGTGCCAGATTACGCAATCGACATGCACACCTCGAAGGGGAGGTCGATGAAACGAGACGCAAAGAGGTTCAGAGCAGTCGGTGCGCGCGTAGAAAACGAGCACCCGCTCATGAAAAATGAAGAGTATGAAACTGCCTACCTTAATGTATAAGGTATTGCCACAAAGGCCTCTGAAATCGGAGTGCTTCTTTGCAGAGTGTTAATAAAAAGTTGTAAAAATCGTTTACAATTACTCGTCAATTAATTTTGCGCGTTTGGGTTGGCGAGGAAATACCTCGGGCTCTACCAATTTGCGAAGTTCTCTGTTGATTTGGGACTCGGTGTCAATCAACCAATCCTCAAACTCAGTGTAAGTGTACCCTCTAGTTGCAGGCACCTTCTCGTAAAGATACGCAGTTAAAAGGCATGCAACGGCAGCTTCATCATCTTTGTAATCGAATTCTCGCTCATTGTCGCAACCTTTCCTACACTCTTCCAAAACCGCCATCTTGTCTAGCCCAAACACGTCATTGAAGGTAAACTTCTTGAACGGCCAGCGTCGCTCCATCTCTCCGCGGACAAATTCGCTCATAGTCTGCCCAGTGGCAGCATTTACGATCTCGTGGCATCTGCTTCCCCTATCACATACGCTCTTGACTTTTTCAATTTGCTCTTGAGTAAACATAATTTGTGGGGAGCAATCCCTGAAAACTCGCGCCTAATAACATGGTGATTAAAAGGAGGTTCGCGCCTGCGGGAGCCCTCTGAAATCGGGGTGCTTCTTTTGTGGCTCTCTAGTGACATGGTTATTAACAAGCCACAAAAAGGACTTGGAATATCGCAGTATTGAGCGGATTTCTAATCACATGGTGATAGTGCCCGGTAGAGAGCGCTCTTGTGAGCACTTACTTAGCACTGTGTGATTATTGTGGTCTGCTAGTAACTATGTGAATAGAAAGCAACAAAAAAGACTTTAAAATTGAGCAAGAATAGAATAGGTGGTCATTACACGCCTGCATACAGGGCATTTATTTGCCCAGTTGGAGCTGGAATTTCGCAACGCGCGCATGCACTCAATGCAAAGAACGCAATGCCCGCAGTCGTCCACCCGCACAATCGCCTTGTTGTCAGAGCAGGTGATGCACATCTTTTCAGTGTCTGCGCACGCCTCATCCTTCAGCTCGATCTTGGCCCGTTTCGGCACGTGTCTGGGTGTGCTGATATCCATGCTCTGGACTGCTTCGCCAATAACTTGCACTTCTTCGTCCGTATCGTAATTCGAGTAGTCCGCCTCGGTAATGATTGGTGTGCTGGAAAGATTGTTCAGCGAAGCCTGTGCCTCTTCCACGCGCTTTTTTAGTTTGAGCACTTCGCGCTGGCGTCTGTTTTTCGAAAGCTCTGTCGTGTGGTAGGCGGGGTTGGTTTTTCGAAACTCTTGGTTGGCGCGCTTTCTGTCATCTACTATTTTCTTAAGCTCCTCCCTTCGAGACATGCTTGCGGAACGCGAGTCATAGTTGGTATTGTAACGTTCCCTACACACCTCCTTAAGCGTGAGTCTCTTGAATGGAAGCATGTCAAAGAGCTGTCTGTTGATCTGCTCAATCTCCTCCTCGAGCGCCTGTATTCGAGCGGTATTGTTCGACACTATTTCACTGTAATAAGCTGCCATTTTTTATTTAATTTGTGATTTTGATGACGGTGAGCACTTTTTAGTAACTTGGTGATTAGGTTCCGCAGGTGAGGAAAAAATTCTTAATAACATGGTGATTAAGTTCAACCGGCGCGAGCTGTTAATCACCATGTTATTAAAGACTTGGCGGAGCAGATGATTAAGGGATGTGCTAGCAAAAGAATGTGCTCGGATAGAGCAAGTGGTACTCAGGTAACCAGTTACTAGAAGGCCTCCAAAATCAGAGTGCTTTTTGTGGTCTGCTAATAACAAAGTGATTAAGGTCGACAAAAACTTAGATATAAATATAAGTATGAACTCCGGGTTTGATTTCCTTAAACGGAAGACCTGACGCCTTGAATGCCTCGACAGTAGTATCCATAGACTCGCACGAGTGGGAGTTTCCGCTGAGAAAGATTTTATCGAACTTCCCGCATTGAAACACTGGGTGGTGAAAGATTTTCGGATCAGTCACTTCACATAAGCTCAACTGTCTGACTTCTGCGTCATAATAACAATGCTCTTCAATACAATACTGATCATTCTGGAAAGTCATCGAGATAAACGGAAAACGAGTAGACTGGACGCTGGTAAGAAACTCCTTAACGACAGGCTGTGTGTCTTTACACTCAGGAGCCTTTGTCATCCAAATTTGAGTAGAGTCTGAGAGGTCCGACTTGTTCAGCAATTCTACCACACTTGCAACCAATTGTGTGTGTACATGGGCATCGACTACAGTCTCTCCATCCTTATCAGTTACATTAACTCTAATTACATCAACGTGCACGAGATTCTTGAACAGATTCAAATCCATTTTTATTTTTATTTTTGTGATTTTGTTACCATTGAGCACTTTTTAATAACGTGGTGATTAGGTGCTGCAGGTGAGGAAAGAACTTTTAATCACCATGTTACTAAAGACTTGGTGGAGCAGGCGATTAAGGAGAGTGCTCGCAAAAGAATGTGCTCGGATGGAGCAAGTGGTATTCTACTAATCTGGTCACTAGAGGGCCTCCAAAATCAGAGTGCTTTTTGTGGTCTGCTAGTAACAATGAGATTAAGTTCGACAAAAAAACTTAGATATAAATAAAAGAGGTAACCCCGGGTTCAACCCCTTTAACTAGAAGTCCAGAACCCTCAATCGTCTTGAGAGTCGTTTCCATTGACTTCTCGGGGGTGGAGTTTCCGCTAAGACGGATTCTATCGAACTTTCCGCAACGGAACGCTTGGTGCTGAAAAATACTAGGATCGGTTACGAAACACATATTCAACACTTTACACTCCGCGTCATAGGAACATCGCTCTTGAGTGACACCCCAATCATTCTGAAACGTCAATGAGAGAAACGGAAAGCGAGTAGACTGGACACAGGTGAGAAACTCATTAATAACAGGCTGTATGTCTTTACAATCAATCATTTGCATAATCCAAATTTGCGCAGAGTCTGGTAACGACGATTTGTTCAGTAATTCCAGCGTTCGCACAACCAAGTCCGCTCGTACATTAGCGTCAAATACAGTAGCTCCATCCTTATCAGTAGCTTTGACTCTAATTACATCAACATGCATGACAGTCTTGATCGAATTCAAATCCATTTTATTTTTATTTTTTGTGATTTTTTTAGTACGGTGAGCACTTTTTAATAGCATAGTGATTAAGACACGATTCTTCACCTGCGGAACCTAATCACCATGTTACTAAAGACTTGGCGGAGCAGGCGAATAAGGGATGTGCGTCCAAAAGAATGTGCTCGGATGGAGCAAGTGGTATTCTACTAATCTGGTTACCAGAGGGCCTCCAAAACCAGAGTGCTTTTTGTGGTCTGCTAGTAACAATGAGATTAAGGTCAACAAAAAAAACTTAGATGTAAATAAAAGTAATATTGCCGCGTTCAATCCCTTTAACCGGAAGTCCCGAAGCCTCGATCGTCTTGATAGTAATTTCAATGGACGGGACTGAAACATATTTTTGGTCGAAGCGAATTTTATCGATCTTTCCACAACGAAACACGGGGTGGTGAAATATTTTCGGGTCGGCCACTTCACATAAAGTCAATGTGTTATCGGCCTTCTCATAGCAACAATACTCTTCGTCGAAACTAAGTTCATTCTTGAACTCCAATGATACGAACGGAAAACGAGCTGATTGGACACAAGTAAGAAAATCCCCAACAATAGGCTGGATGTCTTTGCACCCGGGGGGTTTCGTAATCCAAATCTGCGCGGAGTCTGGTAGGTCCGATTTGTTCAGATGATCCATCACACCTACAATCGTATTTGTATGCACATAGGTATCACACAGTTCTTCATCATCATAGTCAGTAAGAACTTGAATTCTAATTACATCAAGGGCTACCTTGTTCATTATCGTGTTCAACTCCATTTTTTTTTTAAATTTGTGATTTTGGTGACAGTGAGCACCTTTTAATAACATGGTGATTGGGTTCTGCAGGTGAGGAAAGAACTCTTAATAGCATGGTGATTAAAAGCCAGCGCCTGCAAGTAATCGCTATGTTACTAAAGACTTGGAATCAAAAGTGCTCAAGATTGTGCTCGGTTGAAGCAAGCGATCGAAAGAATAGTGGTGCTCTAGTAACCTGGTTACTAAAAGGCCACAAACAGCACTTTGACTCGAGAGCTCTTCGGCGCTGTCACCACCGGACACTATCACATGGTGTTAAGTTGAAGTGTTCTGTTTATAGAGTCGAATTACAATGTTATTAAAAGTAGGCAACAAAAAAGACTTAGTCATGGGAAAATTCGTAAACGCGCCTCTCGTTGATCACTTCGAATGAAGTAATGTTACGAAGCCAGATCAGCTTTTGAGGGGTGCACTCAACCACGCGCTCGATAGACCTCATTGTAACCGGACTTAGCATGCACGATGATTCAGTCTCTTCCCGGCACAAGTGAATGGCAACGTCATACACGACCTCCCCTTTGCATGTGCGTTTTTTGATCTGGACAATTCGCCCAAGAGTTGGGTTTCTTCGGTAACTGCTCCTTACAAACTTGCCCTTTCCAGCACCTTCTGACTCGAACAGGGCCTTGATGTATTCGTTGCACTCTTTAAGATCTTCGATTTTAGACATTTTTGTGATTTTTGGTAAAGGTGAGCACTTTTTAATAGCATGGTGATTAGGTTCTGCAGATGAGGAAAGAACTCTTAATAACATGGTGATTTAAAAAAAGTTCCTCGCCTGCATAACCTAATCACCATGTTATTAAAAACACTCACCCTTACCGAAAATCACAAAAAAATGTCGGTGGCAAGAGCGAGAGAAGTGTGCAACATGGTGATTAAGGGGATGCTCGAATCGGAAGGAGCTGGAAAGGGGAAGTACATACGAAGCAAGCATCGAGGCAAGCCAGTTTACGGTAGAATTACCCAGATTAGAAAAAAAGAAGTGCATGGAGAAACTGCCTACCGTGTGCACATAAAACCGTGCAAGTTAATGGTGCTGAACTCTGAGCAGATTGGTAAATGGGGCACGCGCGACATGGAGTTACTCGTCGAGGAGCGTGGCGTGAAGGAAGTTGTGCTGAGAAACGTAACCGTCTTCTTTGAAGTGGAAGAGCTTGGTATTCGTAACTATTCCCTTTAAGTCTTTTTTGTAGCAGCCTTAATCACTCAGTTACTAGCGAGCCACAAAATCAACTCGTGCTTTCGATCAGTCTCCACCGGACACTATCACCAGGTGATAAGTTTTTCGTTAATAACTTGGTTACTAGCGTACCACAAAAAGACTTGCAGATTTTCTAATCAGCATAAGGTCCCTCCAAAGTTGGAGTGCTTTTTGTGGCGCGATAATAACAAGGTGACTAGGTTGCTACAAAAAAGACTTATAATTAAAAATCAGGAGTGAGTCTGTTAAAGTCGGAAGCGGTAGAGTGGCGCAAGCAGTATCGCGTGTCGTTTCCAATCCTTCGCTTTCGTTGCTTCTGAGAGAAGGAGTCTTTCGGGAGTTTTCTCTCGCACTTGCTGCACCAAAGACCGCACTCCGCCTTGTCTCGCGCAGAATGCTTCATCCTCTTGGATCGCCTCTCCTTGTCATCTCGTTCCACACGTGCTCGCTCAAAATCAGCAAGTGTTCGCTTTGATTTCATCTCAATGATCGGTTTGAGCACGTCATCCTTGAGCACTAATTCAAAGTCCAGC
>JACCDT010324081.1_pt1 | contig 25629 bp, 15 predicted proteins | sample 7446291 | NCBI WGS metagenome assembly JACCDT01 (sample SAMN15323446, study PRJNA562643) | freshwater metagenome | isolation source: river surface water | place: USA:Blue River Watershed | collected 2017-08-17 | reverse complement strand
CCGTACGCGAAGGCCGAGAATGAGCAGACCAACTGGACGGCCGACATCACGTCGCGTCTCACCGACAATATCACGTTCCGTGGCGTTTATTCGAAGAACAGCCGTGACCGTAACGAGCTCGTGCCGACCGGTGGCGACCCGTTCCGCGCGACGCCCGTGGGCTACTGGGGTGCGAACACGCGCGATGGCAACCGCATCACGGGCTCCAAGGGTGACCTTCTCGGGGAATGGGAGGTCGGAGCTCTGAAGACCCGCACGATCCTCGGCTATGAGTACAACAAGAACATCTTCTTCGCCTCGGTCTGGAGAGCATGGAACGCGGCCACCAATTCCCGCCCCGTCATCTACACGCTGAACCTTGGGTACGACCCGGTCACGCAGCGCGTGACGCGTCCGCCGACCGCGAGCGACTTCGCTCCCTTCACGGGCGTCTCGGGCAGCTGGCTTGATACGCGCCTCGATCCGAGCCTCTGGCGCCTCGAGGTCGGTCCGAACCGCTTCCAGTCCGAGTGGACCAACACGCGCATCAGTGAGGTCCTCTCGGGCTTCGACGATCGCCTGCAGGTACTCGCTGGCGTGGCCCGCGGCAAGAGCACCCTCGTGAACACCACGACGGGCGCCGAGGACAACCGCTCGGCCACCGTGTGGCAGGCGGGCATCGGTTGGACGTTCGACAAGCGCAAGCAGCACATGCTCTTCGCCAACCGCAGCACGAGCTACCAGCCGCAGTTCCTCTTCGACATCGACTTCAAGCCCCTCCCGCCGCTCACCGCGGAAGGCATCGAGGGTGGTCTCAAGTCGACCTGGGGCGACACCGGCCTGACCACGATGATCGTGTTCTACCAGCAGGAGCGCAAGGACGTCGGCCGCCAGTTCCAGGACTTCTCCTTCAATCCGCCGCGGACTTACGGCATCATCACGCCGGGTGAGGAAGTGAAGGGCATGGAGTTCGAGGCTTGGTACCAGGCGACGAAGCAGCTCTCCTTCACCTTCCTCTACGCTCAGTTCGACGGCAAGATCACCGGTGCGCCCCCGACCAACCAGGCCATCATCGGCCGCGAACTGCCGCGCGCTCCCGAACAGTCGGGCAACCTGCTCGTCAATTACAAGGTCGAGGGCGATGGCCTGCTGGGCAACACGCGCTGGACCTTCGGGGCCAACTACAAGAACGACGTCTGGCTCGACACGGGCCTCGGCGCCGCGACCTTGGAGCGCCGCAGCGATGCCGGCACGGTCTACTTCCTCGTCGTCTCGAAGGAGATCAAGCTGGCCAACAAGCGCTCCGTGGGCCTGCGGCTGAACGTCGGCAATCTGTTCGACCGCGAGTACATCTCGGAAGGGTTCACCTTCGGCGAGCCGCGCACGATCCGGCTCGCGACCGACTACCGCTTCTAAGCAAGGGTGTCAGGTTCTTGAAATCAGGCGGGGCGCGACCGGGGGCGCGCCCCGCCTCCTTGCCCTCTCGGGGCAATCCTCTTCTCACCATTAACTCCTCCGATTTCCAACTCCGCCGCCATCCGGCGAATCCGATCCTCTCGCCAAACCCGGGCAATCCGTGGGAGTCGCTCGTCACGACGAATCCCGCCGCGTGGCTCGACGAGTCGACCGGTGAGGTGATCCTGCTCTACCGCGCGGCCGGAGACGACAACGACCACCTCGTTCACCTCGCGCTCGCCCGGTCCAAGGATGGCGTGCATTTCACGCGCGACTCGGCACGCCCGGTGGCTTCGCCCATCCCCTTCACGCCCGATGGCGGCTGCTTGGAGGATCCGCGCATCATCAAGATCGGCGATTGGTACTACGTGACCGTCGCGTCGCGCCCGTTCCCACCCGGCAAGTACTGGGACCCAGCGTCGGCGGCCTCACGGATTCACCGTACTTTTCCAGCCCACTTTCCGGTCGCGCTGCGTCAGAATCTCACGTCGACGCACCTCTTCCTGACCAAGGACTTCAAGTCGTGGATTCGCGCGGGGCGCATGACCGATCCCTCGCTCGACGAGCGAGACGTCATCATCTTCCCGGAGACCGTCGGCGGAAAGTGGGTGACGATTCACCGTCCGATGCAGTGGCATGGGGCGGGCTTCCCGAACCCCCAGCCGGCCATCTGGATCGCAGCCACGGATGACGTGCTGGGTTGGAAGCAGCTGAAGTTGCTGGCCAAGGCTGAGTATGACTGGGAGCTGAAGGTCGGCGCCAATAATCCGCCGCTCAAGACACCGCACGGCTGGCTGCAGATTTACCATGCCGTCGGGCCGGACAAGCATTACCGCCTTGGGGCCCTGTTGCTGGATCTCAACGACCCGTTCAAGGTCACGCACCGTACGCGTCGCCCGATCTACGAACCGACGGCTGAGTGGGAGACGAAGGGCCTGTACAACGGCGTCTGCTTCCCGTGCGGCCACGTCGTGCGGGACGGCATCTACCATCTCTACTATGGCGGTGGTGACATCGTGTGTGGCCTCGCCACGGTTCCGCTCGAGGATCTGCTGCAGCACCTCCTCGCCCAGCCGGTCGCCTGACGCTCGGAGTCACGAGCGGTCCATCCGGCGACGCTTCCCCCTGGCACGTTTGGCGCGATGGAAAACGAGCCAGGATCGGATCATCATTCAGCCTCCCGCCCGGCGCGACGTGGCCAGCGCGGGCGCGTGAGGTTGAGCTCGCGCGTGCGTTCCGCGCCGATCGGTTTGCCGACGGGCGTTGCGGCAGGTATGGCCAGTGGTTTTCGCTGAACTCCGTCTCATGAGCCTGACGATCCGATTCCTTTGCAGTCTCCTCTTCTTTTGCAGCGCGGCCTGGGCGGCCCCGCTTTATCTGCCGGCCGCTCAGCGTCTCCGGCAGATCGAGGCGGCCCTGCCGGAAGCGCCTCGCGGCTGGGGGGCTCCAGCGACGGATCGGGCGATCTGGAAACGCGCGGCGAAGGAGATCCCGGCGCGGGAGTTGTTGCAGGTCGCGACCGAAGCCTTGGGCCAGAAGCCGGAGGTGATTTCGGACGACCTCTACCTGCGCTACTCGCGCGACGGTAACCGCGATGAATTCCAGCAGGCCAATCTCCGCCGCCTGCATCGTCTCAATCTCCTGGCATGGGCCGAGGCGATTGAGGGCAAGGGACGATTTACGGAGGCGCTGCGTCGCCAGGTCGAGTTGCTGCTCGCCGAGCGCACGTGGGTTCTGCCCGCGCACGATGGTCAGTTGAACAACTTTGAGGGACGCTGGCAGGAGGTGGATCTCATGGTCGCGATGAAGGGATGGTCGCTCGCCACGATCGCCTACTGGCACGCGGAGTCCTTCGGCCCGGAACTCACTGGCCGCATTCACGACGCGTTGCGGCGTCGGGTGGTGGCGCCCTTCATCGCCCGGATGAACGGCGAACGCAGCGCCGACACGGACGGCATGTGGTGGAACCGGGCGGACAACAACTGGAACTCCGTCTGCCACGCCGGCGTCGTCGGGACGGCACTGGCGATTGTTCCGACCCGGGCCGAACGGGCCCTCATCGTCGGCTGGTCGGAGCTGAACCTGGAGTATTACCTCAAGGGCTTCACCCCCGACGGCTACTGCAGCGAAGGCATTGGTTATTGGAACTACGGCTTCGGCCACTTCGCCATGCTTTCCGAGACGCTCCGTCGTGCGACGAACGGCGTGTCCATTCCCCTCGCGGGTGATCACGCCTTGCGCGTCGCGGCCTATCCCTGGGGCCTGCGCATCCTGCCCGGCGTGTTCCCGGCTTTTGCCGACATGAATGTGGCGGAACGGCCGTCCACGTGGTTCGGAGCGCTGGCGGTCATGCAGGTTTATCCCAAGCCGCTCGGGATGAAGTCATGGAACATGAGCGTGAACGATGTCCGGACGCAGATGATCTATGAGTCAGCGATGAAGGTCTTTCTGCCGCTGCTGACCGAAGGCCTTCCCGCCGCGCCGGCGCCGCAAGTGAAGAGTGACCATTACTGGTTCTCCGACGCGCAGGTCTACACCGGCCGGGCGGCGGCGGATTTCGGGGCGGCTCTGAAGGGCGGGCACAATTCCGAGCACCACAATCACAATGACGTCGGCTCCTTCGTCATCGCGCGCGGTGACCGCGCCGTCCTGGTCGATCCCGGACTCGAAGTCTATACCAAGCGCACCTTCAGCGACCAACGCTACACCTCGAAGGTGCTGAATTCGTACGGACACGCGGTTCCGGTCATCGGAGGCGAGTTGCAGCGCACCGGTCGTGAGTACGCCGCGAAGGTGGTGTCGACGTCCTTCACGCCGGCCGAGGACACGGTCGTCCTTGATCTGACCGCGGCCTATGCGGTGCCCGCGTTGAAGTCGCTGGTCCGCACGTTCACCTTGCGGCGCGGGAACAGACCCGAGGTGGTGATCTCCGATGCGGTGGAGTTCGTCACGCCCTCCACCTTCGAAGGTGCTTTGATCACCTTCGAGAAACACCGCGAGCGAGGAGCGGGAGTGCTTTCCCTCGGCGGCGGAGACTCGGCCTTGCGCGTGCAGGTCGAGTCCACGGCTCCATGGACGCTGCGCCGCGAGACCCTGGAGGAGGACCTTCCCGGGGGCCGAAAGCCCACGCGCCTCGGCTTCGCCCTCGCGGATCCGGTGACCGCGGCGCGCGTAACCGTCACGATTCGCCCCGAGTGAGTGCCGCCGGATGCTGCCCTGATCAGCCGGCGTCGGCACGCTCTTGACCCACGGACACACCGCGTTCCCTGCGCCCCTGCGTGCGACGGCGGTGGCTCATTGACTCTCTTCCGACGAGGGGGCCCGGCCGGATAGGTTTTCGGTGGGTTCGTTCACTTCGCAATCGGATCGAGAGAACCGGAGAAAGGGGCGTCCGGCCGTTGCGACAATCGCATCGCCATCGGCGCGAGCCGGAGCACGCTGGACGGCGTTCGCCAGACGGTCGGCTCCTCTCCACCGTCAGTTCCTCGACCTGCGTCTCACCGGTTTTCTTCCGATGCTCCTCCCGCGATTCCTTCTCGGCTCACTTTGGCTTTCGGCGTTGCTGGGTTCCGCCCGTCTCGCGGTCGGAGCGCCGGCGACGGATGTGTCGTTGGACTTCCGCGTGGAACGGGAGACCGTGCTGCGGCACGATGACGGTCGCTTTCTGTGGTACCATCCCCGGGCGGTGGCGGTGCCCGGGGAAGACCCGGCATCCCCCGCAATGGTGATCACCCTGCAGCAGCATCTGCAGGTCTCGGATTACTACTCCGGCCTGCACGTGCTTTCCGGTTCGTCGCCTCGCGGACCTTGGACCGGGCCCATTGCGCCAGCCGAGCTGGGCTGGAGGCAGGAGCCGGGTGGGGTGACGTTGAGCGTGGCGGACGTGACGCCTGGCTGGCATGCGGCGACCGGCCGCGTCATCGCGCTCGGTGCGCAGGTGCGGTACAGCCCCAAGGGCGCCCAACTGGAGGACGTGCCGCGCGCGCATCAGACCGTCTACGCGGTCCTCGATCCGCGCTCGGGAACCTGGACGCGCTGGCGGGTTCTTGAGATGCCTCCCGGTGAAGAGTTCAATTTCGCCCGCAATGCCTGCTCGCAATGGCTGGTGCGGCCGGACGGGACGTTGCTGGTGCCGCTCTACGTGGGACGCAATGCGAAGGAGCCCTTCAGTGTGGCGGTGGCGGAGTGTCGGTTTGATGGCACCACCCTCCGCGTGGTCCGCGTTGGTCCCCTGCTGCGGCTGCCGATCAAGCGCGGCCTCCATGAACCCTCGCTGGCAGAATTCGGTGGGAGGTATTTCCTGACCCTTCGCAACGATCTCCGTGCGTATGTGGCGAGCGGTGACGACGGACTGGTCTTTGGCGACCCGCAAGTCTGGCGGTTCGATGACGGTGAGGAACTGGGCAGCTACAATACCCAGGCGCACTGGATCACGCATCGTGAAGGACTCTTCCTCGTCTACACGCGACGAGGAGCCGGCAACGATCACATCATTCGGCACCGTGCGCCTCTCTTCATGGCTCGCGTGGATCCGGTGGCCTTGCGCGTCGTGCGGGCGACCGAGCGGATCGTCGTGCCGGAGCGGGGAGCGGAGCTGGGCAACTTCGGTGCCAACGCCGTGACCGACTCGGAGGCCTGGGTGACGGTCTCGGAAGGACTCTTCACCAAAGACTCGCGGCAGCGCGGTGCGGACGGGTCGACCTTCGTGGCGCGCATCCACTGGTCGCGACCGGATCGCGCGGAACTGCCGGCGGAGCCCCTGCGCATTGTGACCCTGGGCGACTCGATCACCAAGGCAGTGCGGCCCGGCGTGGTGGCGGACGAGACCTTCGCGGCGCGCGTGGAGCGGGCGTTACGGCGCGGCGGTGTGAACGCCACCGTGCGCAACGTCGGCATTGGCGGGGAACGCACGGATCAGGCCCTCCTGCGCCTCGAGCGCGACGTCCTCGCGCATCGCCCGCACCTGGTCACGATCATGTACGGCACGAACGACAGCTACGTGGATCCCGGCAAGACGGCGTCGCGGATTACGGCGGACGCCTATCGAGCGAACCTTGAGCAGCTCATTGACCGCCTGCGCGCGGCGGGAGTGACGCCGGTGCTGATGACGGCGCCGCGATGGGGACGGGCGGCGAAGCTCAATGGAGTGGGGGAGAATCCGAACCTCCGCCTGGAGCCCTTCGTGGAACATTGTCGCGACGTGTCGGCGGAGCGCCGCGTGTCGCTGGTCGACCACTACGGCGACTGGAGCGATGCAGAGGGACGTGGCGAAGACATTGGGGCGTGGACGACGGACCAGTGCCATCCCAACCCCTCGGGTCAGGCGCGCTTGGCGGAACGCATCCTTCCGGTGGTCCGGGCGGCGTTGGGCTCGGGCCGTTGACGGGCAATTGCTTGCTCAGGTTCGGACCGGGGGGGACGATGTGAGGAGTGCGTGTCTACCCTCCAGCCCATTCCCGCGCTTGACCCCGCTGCGATCCCGGCGGCCCCCCCGACGCCGGATCAGGCCGCCGGAATCTCGGGCGCGATCGCAGCTCATCCCGAGGTTACGTTCACTTACGATCTTGTTCAAGCGGAGCGATTTGGGACGCTTTCGGAGCGGGTCTGGCATCGCCTGCGGAAACGGGCGCTGGTGGGGCTCTTGCGTTCGGCGGGGGTGGTTCCAGGACGGGATACCCTGCTGGACATTGGGACCAACTCGGGGCCGCTGCTCCTGCACTTGGGCGCGCGCGGGTATCGGATTTGCGGCGTGGATCTGAATCCAGAGTTGGTGAGGAAAGGACGCGAGTACCTCCGGGAGGCGGGCCTGGATCCGGCGACGCTGATGCTGGGCAATGCGAACCGTTTGGAGTTCGCGGACGGCTCTCTCGACTGCGTCCTGATGATCGACCTCCTGGAGCATTGCGTGGAGGAAGAGGCGCTCGTGGCGGAGGCGAGTCGCGTCTTACGGAAAGGGGGGCATGCGATCGTCGCGGTTCCCTGTCCCTGGCATCCGATTTGGCATCCCTGGCTGAAGAAGATTCTCAGTGGGCGCTCGGCGGCGGACATTGATTCGCATCCGGACCGCTTCAAGACGGGTCGTGATCTGGCGCGTCTCTTTGCCTCGTTTCGGCGCGTGCGCGGCGGCCTGCGGGTCGGTGGCGCGTGGATCGTCGGCGTTTTCGAGAAGCGATGACGTTCAGGTTGGAACTGACGTCGGAGCATCTGCTTCGCCTTTACCAATGGCTGCTCGGCGTGGTGGCGGGGCTGGTGGCCCTGTACATGTTGACCTTGCCGGTGAGCGTGGCGTGGAAGGTCGGTGGGCTCGTGGCCTTGGGCGCGGGTTTATGGACGGCCATGCGACGCGTGCCGGCGATGCGGGACGCAGGGGTGTTTGCTCCGGTGGTGGTGAATGGCTGGGCGGTGCTGGCGCTGGTCTTGTTCTTGGCCCTCTCGCATTCGCGCCTTTACCACGGAGAGGCGTTTCTCGGCGATTGGGCGAAGCACCGCTCGGTATTGTTGTCCCTCTATCAAGATCCTTGGGAGCCGCGTGCGACGGGCTTCCTCTTTGATGAGCGTGAGCCGGATGCGCCGATCCCGGCCCTGTACCGGCTCAACTATTACTACCTCCCGTATTTGCCGGCGGTGGTGGCGGCGACGCCGCTGCGCTGGTTCTTGCCGGACTATGCGCCGGATGCCACCGCGCAGGTCTTGGCGGGTTTGGTGAGCGTCAGCAGTCTCCTGCTGCTCCTGTGGGCGGTGGTGCTGATGCTGGGAGCGGTGCCGCAACTGTGGCGCGGAGCGCCGCGGCCGCTTTCGGAGCGGGCGGCCAGCCTGACGCTCCTGCTTCTTCCGATGTGGGGAGGCGGCGAGTTCTTTCTCGAGTGGATTCGGCGCGGCGAGATCCCGAGGATCGGGCCGCACTACGATGGGGTGTTCTATTCGTTCTTTCCGTTTCAGGTGCAGAACGCGGTGAGCCTGTGGAATTGGGTCCCTTCCCAACTCGCGGCCGCGGCGGTGGGCTTGGCGTTGTTTCTGCCCTTCGTCCGGGCCGTGGACCGCGCTCCGTGGGCGCTGTTGGTGGCGCTCTTGATGGGGGGTGTCCCGTTTGCGCTCTTTGGCTTGGGTGCGGTGGCCTTTCTCGCGGTGCTCCAATTTCAGGAGCGCTACCGCTGGTCCTGGCTGCGCTCGGAAGGCCTTCCCTTCGCCCTGCAACTCGGCCTTGCCACGGTCGTCGGCCTGCAGGCCCTCGCCTTCTTTGCCGGCAAGACACTGCAGGACGGATTTTCCAACATCCTCTCGGTCAACAACAACATCGCCAATTTTGCCATCTCGGTGGGCCGGGAGTACGTCCTCATCGCGGTCGTGCTTGCCGGTCTGGCGTGGCGCGGTCGCCTCACGTGGTGGGCGGCGGGTGGATTCCTCATCTTGTTGCTGGGCATGAGTTTCGTCTACCTAGGGCACCTCAACCCGTGGGGACTGAAGACCACGATTCCAGTGACTCTGTTGATGCCCTTTGCGGTGGTCGCCCTGACCTCGGCCTTGCCGAGCCGGAGCGGTCGCGTTGCCTTCGTCACCCTCGTGCTCGTGTACCTGACACCTTCGTTCGTGTACGAGACGTTCTTTGCGTGGAATGACGGCTCGAACCAAGTGGTCTTGGAAAAGACGAAGTGGATCGTCGACCAGTACCTCGGCCTGCCTAAAGATACTGAGTAGCATTAGCTACTGATTAGTTTTTATCATGGGGGATTTCGCTCGCGGCGCGGGGCGAGCTACGGTTTGGTGGCGAGTGTTCAACACTTGCGTGTCACGAGTGATTATTCGGTCACGCACACACACCCAAACCACAACCACACCACCATGATCCATCGTCTCCGCACGAAGGCTCGTACCTCCTTTACCCTTGCCCTGGGGTTGGGAGTGCTGGCTTCGACGAGCGCATACGCTCAAACCACGTCGGCCAATTCCTCTTCCAAAAAAGAAGACGAAGAGGTGAAGCTCGAGAAGTTCGTCGTCACCGGTTCGCTCATTCCGATGGCGGCCGACACACCGGCGATCCCGGTGTCCGTCATCACGTCCGTCGACATCAAGAACTCCGGTGTCTCCAATGACCTCCTGCAGGTCCTGAAGAAGACCGAACCGTTCTTCTACGGCGCGAACAACATTGGTTCCGACAACGGAAACATTTCCTCCGGTTCCTCGAACGGTGGCTCGGCGGTCTCGCTGCGCAATCGCGCGACGCTGGTGCTGATCAACGGTCGTCGCGCTGCGGTCTCGCCGGTGACGGCGAGCGGCGGTGCGAACTTCGTCGACGTCAGCCTCATCCCGATCTCCGCCGTTGAGCGCCTCGAGATTCTCTCCGACGGTGCATCCGCGACGTACGGCTCTGACGCCGTTTCGGGCGTGGTGAACGTCATCCTGAAGACCAACTACCGCGGCGCCGAAGTCGGCGGCCGCTACGGCTTCAGCCCGAACGACGGCAACTATTCCGAGCGCAGCTATTTCGGCGTGTTCGGTGCTGGCACGGACAAGACCCAGGTCACCATCTCCACCGAGTGGAAGAAGAGTGATCCGCTCATCCAAAACGAGCGTCCCTGGGCCAAGGGCATCTTCCGTACCCCGACGTACGCCGGTGTCGTGAACATCGGTACCGTCTGGTACTACCTGAATCCGAGCCTTAATGCTCCGCCGCAGAACCTCGACCTCACGCCTGAACAGGCCGTGGCGCAGGGTATCTACCAGGGTCCGCTCGACCAGACCGGTGCCCAGCAGTTCTTCGATCTTTCGGCCTACCCGACGATGCTGATCGAGGCTGCTCGCCGCAGCGTGGTCGCCGCGATCGACCACCGCCTCACCGACAAGACGACCCTCTTCGGTGACTTCATCTACTCCACGACGAGCACGGAGTCCGTGCTGAACGCCCAGCCGGTCTCGGGCAACGTCCTCGGAGCCACGCCCTCCAACCCGTTCAATGTCACCGTCACCGCCCGCAATCGCTTCGTCACCCGTCCGCGTATCTACGCGAACGAGACCACCGCGACGCGCGGCGTCGTCGGCGTCAAGGGTCCGCTGGTCGGCACCTGGAACTACGAGGCGGCCGCCAACTTCAATCGTACGGTCAGCAATTTCCGTAACGACAACCTGATCGATGCCGCTGCCTACTCCGCGGCGACGCTCAACGGTTCCTACAATCCGTTTGCGCGCCGGCAGGCTCCGGGCGTGATCGAGGGCTTCCTCGGCACCAGCTTCCGTGACTACACCAGCGAGCTCATCGGTTTCGATACCCGCATCACGGGCGAGCTCTTCGAGATCCCGGGCGGCCCGGTCTCCGCGGCCATCGGTGCCGACACGCGCCGTGAGTCGCTGTCGTTCGTCAATGATCGCTACGACCGCACCGGCGGCTGGCTCCAGGCCACTCCGCGTCAGCCGTACTCCGCGAGCTCCAGCACCGACGGCTTCTTCGCTGAGGTCCGCGTGCCGATCTTCGACAAGGCCAACTCCCGCCCGGGCTTCAAGGTGCTCGATCTTTCGGTCGCCGCTCGTAAGGAACTGTACAACAAGACGGACGATCCGTTCGTGCCGAAGTACAGCCTCCGCTGGCTGCCGTTCAATGACGAGTTCGCCGTCCGCGGCACGTACTCCGAGTCCTTCAGCGCTCCGACGCTGTTCGACCTCACGGGTCCGGTCTCGCAGGGCTTCACGTCCGGCATCAATATCTTCCGTTACAGCACGACCGGTCAGGCACTGGGCACCACCACGGGTTCCCGCCAGTACCGTTCGTCCTCCGGCTCGAACGCGAACCTGAGCCCCTCCCAGTCGCGCAACTGGACCGCCGGTGTGGTCTGGTCGCCCATGGGCAAGCTCAAGGGCCTCGAGGTGTCCGTCGACTGGTTCAACATCGACGAGCGCGATCTCGTCTCGAGCATCTCCTCCTCGCTCATCGTGAGCTCGGTCGAGCAGTTCGGTCCGGCCTCGCCGTACGCCTCGCTCGTCCGCTTCGGCGAGAGCGCCGCAGGTGAAACCTACTTCGGCACGGGCGCTCCGGTCACGAGCCCCGGCCAGATGTCGAGCCGCCCGTCTGACTCCGTGTGGATCACCAACCAGTTAGTGAACATCGCGGGTGTCTGGCAGTCCGGTGCCGACGTCAAGGTGTCGTACACCTATGATACGCAGTCGTGGGGCGTGCTCTCCAGTCGCCTCTCGGCGGTCTACCTGAACGACTACAATGTCCAGAGTCTCCCGACCCAGGACCCGTATGACTACGCCGGTTCCTACTCCGGTTCCAGCCTTTACGCCCGCTGGCGCGCCTACGCGCAGGTCGGCTGGCGCTACAAGAGCTGGAACGCCGGCGTGAACCTCGTGGCGATCCCGACCGTCACCGACGTCGCGACCCCGAACGAGCCGACCGTCAAGGCCTACCGCACCATCGATCTCCAAGCCGGCTATAACTTCTCCGGCTCGAAGAACCGCTGGCTCGAAGGTCTGTCGCTGAACATCGGTGCGAACAACGTGTTCAACGTCGATCCGCCCTTCATCGCTTCGGAAGGCAACCAGAGCCGCGACATCAATGCGTACGACCCGGTCGGCCGGTTCTACTTCATGGATGCCCGCTACAAGTTCTAAGGTAGCCTGAGCATGCATCCGCCGCATCGCGGCGGTTGACTGAAAAGGCCGGGTCCTTCGGGACCCGGCCTTTTTCGTGCTGGAAATCCGCCCTCTTCACCGCACGGTTTTACCATGAGGCTTTCGTTCCCCCAAGTCGGCGGCTCGTCCGCCCGCCAGTGGCTGCTTGCCGCCACGTTGTCCGTCGTCTTCTCCTCCGTTGGTTTCAGCGAAAAACGCATTCCGTTGCCTGAGGTCGAGGTGCGGACCCGCGAGCTGCTGCCGATGAACATCTTCTTCGACCAGCAGTCGATCGAGAGCGTCGTGATCTCGCCGGATGGCTCGAAGGTCGCCATGATCGCGCCGAACCAGGGTCGCTACAGCATCGCGGTCAAGGACCTCGCGACCGGCAACGTCACCGTGCCGGTGCACTTCACGGACGAGAACATTCGCAGCGTGTTCTGGAAGGGTCGCGATCGTCTGCTGTTCACCTCCGCGATCGCGGGCCACGAGGTGCCGCTGCTGGCTTCGGTGGACCTGCAGGGTCGCTCGTTGCGCCGCATCCTCGAGCCACGGCGCACGCAGGACGATTTCTCTCTTTTCTTCGGCAATCTCGTGGACCGCTTCCCGGAGAGTGATGACCACATCCTCATCTCCGGCTTCACCGAGGAACACGACGCACGGCGCATCAACCCGAGCGCCCCGCGCAATCCGACGCCGAGCATCTACCGCGTCAATGTGAAGACGGGCCGGCGCGCGCCGGTCGTCGGTCTCGACCGCGGCGTGAGCGCGGGGTGGTTCGACCGCAACGCGGTGCAACGGCTCACCACCGAGTTGGAGGGTGCGACGACGCTGTTCCGGATTCGCCAGCGCAACGACCAGCCGTGGCGCACGATCCAATCCTTCCCGGCGGCCGATGAGCGCTGGGAGATCGCCGGTCTCCTCGCCTCAGGCGACACGGCCTACATCATCGACCAGACCACGGAGGATCGGGGCGTGTTGCGCGCCCTCGATGTCCGCACCGGCGAGTTCGTCCCTGATGTCTTCACTCCGCCCGCCGGTATGATTCGCCGCGCGGTGATGTCCCCGAAGCGCGACCGCCTGCTCGGCGTCGTGTACGAGGACGTGCTGCTGCGCACGCACTGGATCGACCCACAGTGGGCCGCGATCATGAATTCCATCCAGGGCCAGTTCCCGCGCCATCTCCTGCTCGTGACGTCGATGGCGGACGACGAGAAGCGCTTCGTCATCCGTGCGTTCTCGGACCGCGATCCGGGGCAGTATTTCCTCGTGGAAATGAGCTCCGCCGGTCTGCGCCTGCAGGCCATCACCGCGGCTCGCCCGGCAATCAAGCCGGAGCAGATGTCGTCCATGACGCCGGTCGTCTACACGGCGCGGGATGGCATGAAGATCCACGGCTACCTGACCAAGCCGCTCGGTCGCGAGAAGGACCGCGTGCCGCTGCTCATCATGCCGCACGGCGGACCGTTCGGGATCCGCGACACCTGGGGCTTCAATCCCGAGGTCCAGTTCCTCGCGAGCCGTGGGTATGCGGTGTTCCAGCCCAACTACCGCGGTTCAGGCGGCTATGGCTGGGCCTTCGAACGCGCCGGCTTCAGCGAGTGGGGCGCAAAGATGCAGGACGATCTCACCGACGCGGTGAAATGGGCGATCGCTGAGGGACACACCGCCTCCGACAAGGTCGGGATCATCGGGGCCAGCTACGGCGGCTATGCCGCGCTGGCCGGCGCGACCTTCACGCCGGACCTTTATCGCGTCGCGGTGAACTACGTGGGCGTCTCCGACCTCCGCTTGATCACGCGCTACGACCTGATCGGCGGGAGCGTCGCCGGGGCGTGGCTGCGGCGGGCGGTGGGAACGGATCCGGCCGTGCTCGCGGAGCGCTCGCCGGTTGAGCATGTGGCGAAGATCCAGATTCCGACGATGCACGCCTACGGTCGCAATGACCCGCGCGTGAAGTTCGAACACTGGGAAGTCCTCGAGCGCGAACTCAAGAAGCATGGCAAGGTCTACTCCGCGCTCATCGAGAACGAGGAAGGGCACGGCTTTGAAAAGGAGGAAACGGCGTTCGGGTACTACGGCGCCGTCGAACGCTTCCTGACCAAGTACTTCCCCGCGGAGTGATCCGACGGAGCGGCCCGGTCGCCAGTCCGGTCACCGGGTCCGCTGCCCGCGTCCGAGCGGTGCCGGCATTCACTCACCTTGGCAAACGCCAGGCCGCGCGGTCAGGGCGCATGCCCCGCCGACTCCCGGCCGCGCCCGTCGGGGCTGTTGGTTGGCGTCACCCACGCGTACCCGCCGGGTGAGACGGACCTGCTGGGCGTTTACGGGAGTCGCGGGACTCCGCCGTGCGCTTCGCTCATGGTCCGACGTAGGGCCAATGTCCGGAGGGGCCGACGGCCGATGGAGCTTCATGGCTGAAGCCCGTCCGCCGAGCCCTCCGTCTCAGCGTGATCCGGCGCGGCGCACCCGCACGCGCAGGGCCGCCTCGGGGATCTTCAGGACGTGAGTCCCCAGAATGCCCGGTCGCAGAATGACTTCTGGCGAGGTAAGCACGGGGCCGCTGTAGCTACCGGCTTCGTCCATTTCCCAGACCTCGCCGTTTTCGAGCACGAAGGAGCGTCGGCCGTTGAAGGAGCGGAGATCCCCCTTCAGCCGGGTCGCCACCTCATCCGACGCCGTAGCCGGCGCCGCCTTGGGCTTTCTGGGCTCGTCTCCCTTGTCCTTCAGAAAGGGAATCCAAGAGCGTACCGAACGATTGGCCGCCGCGGCAGCCGACGGAGCGGTGGCCGAGGTTGTGTGGTTCGCATTGCCGGCAGCCGCGGTGGCGGTTGCCGCGGACGCGTCAGGCGTCGCGGGCGACCCCGCCTGACTGATCCCCGCCGTTCCGGCATCGCGATTGCCCGACGGGGTCGATTGTTCCCGGTAACGTTCCACGACCGCAACGAGGGCCGCCCGTTCCTCGGCGCTGAGCTTGGCCAGACCGATCGCGGCCTGTTCCTCAGGTGAGAGTTGGCGGGTGAAGTCCTGGGCCTCCAGCGAGGGCAGGAACAGGCCGGCGCAGGCGACTGCCCCGGCGACAAAGGAAAGGACGGAGCGCATGCCGCGATCAAGCCACGCGCTGGTTTCGGGGCAACGTTTTTGGCGGGGTGGGGGTGGGCCGGCACGGCACCTCCGTGATGCGCCCTGGGGCAATGGATCTGCGGCCGTCAGCGCTGCCGATGCTGGCGGCCGGGATAGATGAGTTGGCTTCAGCGGACGGCTCGAACCTGCACTGGCTCTCGCGCCGCGGGCGGCCCGCGGCAGAGGATTGGCCTCCTGTTTCTATCGTCCTGCGATGGAGGCGAGATTCTTGGTGGGGACTACGATTCGGGTGTCGTTGAAGTTTTAGACCCTTTCTTTCCCGGCGCGCCCCGAGGTCGGGTGACGCAAAAAAGCCCCCTCGGTGACGAGGGGGCTTGGGATTGGAGCGGAGCCGCAGGGCTCGCCTCTTGGCTCGATTAGAACGGCAGGGACATCGAGATCTCGTAGGTCCGGCCGAGCGCGCTGTGCAGGGCGCCGTTGAAGCCGAAGACCGTGTCCGAGAACGGTGGATCCTCGTCGAAGACGTTACCGATGCCACCGCTGACGCGCAGGCCCTTGCCGAAGCCGCGGACGAGGCCGTTGCGGAACTCGTAGGAGGCGCGCACATCGACCTTGGTCTGGGACGGGATGCCGTAGTAGACGAAGCCCGCGGCCGACGTGAAGGTCAGGTTGTTGCCCGAGCGGTTCGATTCGAACTTGTCGAGGAAGGTCGCGAAGATCGACGCGGAGTACGGACCCTTCTGCCAGAAGATGGACGTGTTGAGCTTCCACTTCGGCGGCGAGAACGTGTCACCGGCATCGTCCAGCTCCGGCAGGCCGGGCCGCACGTTGCGGATGGCGGCGAGCGTGTTCGACGCCGTGGCGTTGACCGTGAAGCGGCCGAGGCGCTCGGAGGGGATGCGGTACTCGACGGAGTAGTCGATGCTCTCGTTGCGCACCTCGCCGAAGTTCACGAGGGTCGTATCGACGGAAACCAAACGGCCCGGCTGCCCGAGCGGCACATCGACGACCGGATCCGGAGTCGCGCGAACCACGCGACCCGGGAACGCGGCCTCATTGTTCACGACGTTCTGCGCGCTGACGACCTGGATGACGTTGTTCTGGATCGTGCGGTAGTAGTTGACCGAGAAGTTCAGGCCCTTGGCGAACGGCGGCTCGAAGACGAGGCCGTAGAACTCATTGGTCGACGTTTCCGGCTGGATGCCAGCATTTGCGCCGCGGGTCACACTCACGCCCGTCGTCGATGCCGGCGTGCGGCGCGGATCGGTCAGGGTGGAGGTGAACGGCGTACCGGTGACCTGGTACTCGGTCAGACCCGGGGCGCGGAAGCCCTCGGAGTAGCTGCCGCGGATCAGGACCGGGAGGACCGGCACCCAGGACAGGCCGATCTTCGGGATGCTGGCGCTGCCGGCGGCATCGCGGTCCTCGTGGCGACCGGCGAGCTGGAGCTCGAGGCGCTGGAGCAGCGGCTGTGCATTCTTGCGGCCGAAGATCGGCACTGAAACCTCGGCGAAGCCCGCGAGGCTGGTGCGCGCGCCCGTCGCTTGGACGGTCGTCGCGACCGGCGTGACGGCCTGGTTGAAGGTAACACCGAGGCTGGAGTTCTTGGCGCGGTCGCTGGAAACGCCCGTGGCCATCTTGATCGTGCCGCCCCACCAGTCGGCGACATCGCCGTCGAAGGTCAGATCGAACGACGTGAGCTCCGACGTGGTGTCGAGCGTGTTGTAGTTTGCCATGCGCTCATAGATCGTGGCCTGGCTGGTGCTGGAGGCACGGGCGTCAATGAACGGATTCAGGCGCAGCGCCGGATCGGGATTGGCGAGGGCGGCGGTGATGGCGAACGTGTTGAAGTCACGCGTGCGCTGGGAGAAGTCTTGGTTCTGCCAGCCGACGCCGAGATCCCAGCGCCACGTGCCGCCGAGGCGGCCGCGGACACCGAACAGCGCGTTCTCCGCGATCGTGTGCGTCGCCTGCGTGACGGAGCCGAACTCGTAGTGAATCATGCCGACGAGCACGTCCTGACCGAACGGGTTGAAGGCTGCCGGGACGATCGTTGCGACGTTGCCGAAGCCCGTGGAAGCCGCGGCCGAGGAGACCGGCGGCTGCGTGGAGTACAGGCCCTGCGTGTCCGTCTTGCCGATGCGCAGGTAGGCTTCGACGCCCGAGGCGAACTCGTAGGAAAGGTTGGCGTTGATGCCCTTGCGCTCGGACGGGGAGACGAGGTCGAGGAAGCTGGCGGTGTTGCCGCGGCGCACGCCCGAGGCGGTGAAGACCGGAGCACCGGTGGTCGCGTTGTAGCTGGTCGGACCGACGGCGATGAAGCTGCCCAAGGCCGGCGTCTGCGCGGCGCCCGCCGGCACGAGGGCCAGCGGGGTGTTGAGACCGCTAACCGACATGCCCGTGAGCGTGCCGGTGCGGGCTTGGACGAGGGCGGGGTAGCCCCAGTTGAGACGCAGATCCACGCCGCTGACCGGCGTGTTGGTGTTGTTGTTGAAGCCCTTGGTGAAGCTGCGGTGGTCCTGGTTCTTGGAGAACGCCCGCTGGCTGGCCTTGAGGTCGGAGCGGTCGTAGTAATCGAGCGTCACCGTGCCGCGGAGGCGGCCCTCGACGAAGCCCGATGTGACCGTCGCGCCGCGTTCGCGGGCGCCGCCGTGCCACGTGCCCTTGTAGGTCGTGGTCAGTTCGTTGCCGACGTAGTTCTTCTTGAGGACGATGTTGATCACGCCCGCCACCGCGTCCGCGCCGTACAGGGCGGAAGCGCCGTCGGTGATCACCTCGATACGCTCGATCATGCCGAGCGGGATGGTGTTGAGGTCGACGAAGCCCTGGCGGGAGTCGGTCGAGCGGTTGCCCGCGCCCGACTGTGCCACGCGGCGACCGTCGACGAGCACGAGGGTTGAACCCGAGCCGAGGCCGCGGAGCGAGACGCCGGACACGCCGCTTTGGGCGGGCGGAGCGGCGGAGCTACCGGTCAGCAGGTTGAACGCCGGGGTGGTGGTCTCGGTGCGCTGGCCGAATTCTGGATTGTACTCGTTCGGCGCGCTGCCGCGACCCGAGGAGATGCCGGAATAGTTCTGGGGAAGATAGTTAAGGAAGTCGGCCAGCGTCATGGCGCCGGTCGAGCGGATGTAGTCGCGGTCGTACGTGTTGACCGGCGAGGGGCCGACCGTCTCGGTCTGGCGAATGCGGCTCCCGAGGACCTCGACTTCCTGCAGTTGGAGGGGCGCGGAGGTCGCGGCCTTGGGGGCGGTGGAGGCAGCCGCACTGCCGGAGGGCGTTTGCCCGTGGGCGGTGGCGGACGCGACGGCCGCGAGGGCGGTCGCAACCCAGCGCCGCAGATGACGAGAGGAGGTTCGGTTCATGGTGGTAAAGGTCGGATGAAAGAAAGGGAAATGGCCCCGAGAGTGCGAGGCTGGAAAACCATGAATTGCGTGCACGCTCAGCGCGCGATCACCCGGCGTCCTTCGCGGACCGAATCGCCGGGATGCAGCACGATGGTTTCGCCGGGGGCGAGGCCTGCCATGATCTCGGCCTCGGCGTCGTTCCGGCGGCCAATCTCCACCGTGCGGAGCCGAGCCCGCCCTCCAGCGATGGCAAAGACCGCCCAGCGTTCGTCCTGCCGGAACAGCGCGCCCACCGGAACCTTCAGCGCGGAGGCCACTTCATCCACGACGATGCGCGCCTCGACCCGGAAGCCATCTCCGAGCGCGGCGCGGTGTTCCACGGGCGTGGTCAGGTCGGCGATCACGTTGACCCGCTGTTCTTCCACCCCGAGCGCGGAGATTTTCGTGAAGCCCGACGGTTCCACCACGCGGACCCGCGCGGTCAGCGGGGCACCGCCTCCCCACTGCTCAATCCTTACGCGGGCTCCGAGGGGAATGCGGACCGCGTCCGTCGACAGGGTCTCGACGATCACTTCCAGATCGGTGGGGTCACCGATTTCCACCAAGCGGGCGCCGACCGGGACCACCGTCGCGCTCTCCTCGAAAACCCGCAGCACCCGTCCGGAAATTGGCGCACGCAGTGGGCGGCGTGCGTCGGGTGGGGTCGAGCGCGCGTCGGTCGTGAGCAGCGCGGCGCGGGCGAGTTCCACCTCGTAGTCGGCGATGCGCTGCGCAAATTCCGCCGAACGGAGCTCCGCTGCGGCCGCAGCCTCGCGCCGTTCCGCCGCGTCCAGTTCCTGGTGGGAAAGGCTGGCTTGCGCATGCAATCCGCGGGCGCGTTCCAGATCGGTGCGCGCGTAGGCCTGCTCGGACTGGGCGCGCTGGAGGAGCGGTAGCGTGCGCGCCTGCTCCGCCTCGGCCGCCTTCACGCGCGCCTCGGCTTGCGCCTGCGTGCGCGGATCCAGCATCGCGGAGTCGGCGGGTTCCAGAGTCGCGATCACCGTCTGCCCGGCTTCCACGGCATCGCCGGGCCGCAGCGTCACACGCAGCAAGCGCCCCGCCAGCGGCGCCGAGATGACGTGGCGCTGGCGGATGCGGGTACGGCCTTCCTCGACCACCTCGACGGAGAGGGGGCCGCGGACGACGGTCGCGAGGTCGACGCGGATCGCGCGAGGTCGGAGGGCCCAGCCGAGCAAGATGAGGGTGCCGATTGCGGCGAGCAGCAGCCACAGGGAAAATCGCTTGGATCTCATGGTAGGGACGGGGCGGAGGAAGGGCAGAGCTTAGTCGTGGGACTTCAGGACGGCGACGAGATCGAGGCGGTCGATCCGGCGGCGCACGACCAAGCTGGAGATCACGGTGGCCGCGACGACGGTCAGGACGGCCGTGGCGTAAGTCGAGGGATCGATCACGAGCGGGAAGTGCTGGGTCTCGGTCTCAAGGGCCCGCACGGTGAGCCGGGCGAGTAGGTTGCCGAGTAGTAGGCCGACCGGAATCGCGAGCGCGGTGAGCGCCGCGATTTCCCCGAGGAGTGTGGCGGAGACCTCCCGGCGACTGAGGCCGATGACGCGCAGCGTCGCCAGTTCCCATGCCCTTTCAGAAAGGGTGATGCGCGCGGCGTTGTAGACCACGCCGAAGGCGATGATCGACGCGAAGATTACGTTGAAGAGGCGCATGCGCAGCATGTTTTCCGACATCAGTTTCTTGAAGCTCTGGATCAGGGAGCGGGTCGAGGTGATCCCTCCGATGCGCGGAGTCTCCTTGATCTCCGAGTAGAGCGCGGCCTCCCGGAGCGGGTCGGCGAGGAGGAAGGCTCCGGAGATCACCGCACCCTCACGGAGGAAGTCGTTGAGCTCCCCGCGCGCCAGGTAGGCTGCCTGGCCGGCGAAGTCTCTCACCGTACCGGCGACCCGGAGAGCGCGCACCGGACGAGCACCTTCAAGTACCTCCACCTCGACGGTCTCACCGGGCCGGACGTCGAGGAGCTGGGCGAGCTTCTCCGAGAGCAGGAGACCCCTGGCGGGGAACGGAATGGGACGACCGTTGACATCGATCGGCCGGAGTAAGCCGGAGTCCTTCTCGAGCCCAAGCAGCGACGTCAGTCGGGCGTGCGTGCCGCGCCGCAGCCTCACCGCGACCGAGCGGAAGCCCTCGGCACGGAGAACGCCGGGGAGGCGGACTGCCGCATGCAGGGTGCCAACATCCGATGGCTCGATGAAGGCGATGCTGAAGTCGAAGCGCTGCGTTGCCTCAAAGTGATCCTCCATCAGCCGATCGACCAAGTCGGCGCTGAAGGATCCCAGGACCATCACGGCGATGCCCAGCGCGATGCCCAGCGCGGAGAGCACGGCGCGCACGGGGTGCCGCGCGATCTGGCGGAGCGTAAGCCGGGTGAGCGGCGAAAGCCTTCCGACCGATCCATGAGGATGAAGGAAACCACCGCGAAACGGCCGGGGGGCCTCCGGGCGCATGGCTTCCGCCGGGGCCAGTCGCACCACGCGCCGAATCGCCATCGCGACACTCAGCACGCCGGCGAGCAGGCTGATGCCCAGCGCACTCGCCACCACCCCGAGCCCCACCGAGTAACGCTGGTCCGGAAAGCGGAAGAAGCGCACGTACAAATCGGCGAGCCCTGACCCCAGCCACGCGCCGACCACGGTGCCGAGCGCCGCACCGGCGAGCACGATCAGCAAGGCGAACTGGAGGTAATGGGCGCCGATCTCCCAGCGCGTGTACCCGAACGCCTTCAGCGTGGCGATCTGCTCGCGCTGCGTCGCAATCATCCGGTTGAGCACCACGTTGAGAATGAAAGCGGCGACCAACAGGAAGATCACCGGCGCGAGCAAGGCCATCGCGCGGAGTTGGGAGAGCTCGTTCGCCACCGTCCGGTACGAAACCTGGTCGTCCCGGCCGTACGCGCCCCGCCCACCGTAGGGCGCGAGCAGGACGTCGAGCTGCGCCCGCACCGCGGGCAGGGACGCTCCGGGGGTCACCGCGACGACCAAGTCGTTGCAGGCGTTGGCCAGGTCGAACGCCGCAGCCAGAGGGCGATCCCGCATCCAGAGCACTCCGAAGCGTCGGTCGTCTGGAACCACATCACCGCCCCGGATCTGGTAGATGTATTCCGGCGAGAGCGCGATGCCCACCACGATGAGTTGCTCGCGCCGACCGTTCATCACGGCCCGCAAGCGATCCCCAGGAACCAGTCCGTGCGCCTCCGCGAATGCCTCGTTGGCGAGCACCTCGCTGCGCCGTCCCGGATCCGGCCAACGCCCCTGCCGTAGGTGCAGGCGACTGAGTGACGGCTCGCCATGATCGGGAATGGACACCAACCGACCCACTGCTGGTTCGATCACGCCAGGCAGGTCGAGCGTCACTTCCGCCACGACGCGGGTTTCCACCGCGGCGATGCCCGGCACCTCGGCCACCCGGCGCGCAATCGAGACCGGGGCTCGCTTCAGATGCGCAAAGACGTGAGGCAAGCGCGCGTCCTCGTAGTACTGCGCCGCCCGTCGCTCCAGCGACTGCAGCACGCTCACCGACATCACGAAGGTGGCCACGCCGCAGGCGACCACGAGGCTGATCGCCGCGGCCTGGGTCCAGAGCAACCGGAGATCCCGCAGGAGTTTTTGCCGGAGCGCGGTCATCGTGATCCGTCCAACGCTACCACACGAGCGACGCCGCCGCCGCGCGCACAGGGTTGTGCTGCAGGCTCGCGATCCGGCCGTCCGAGAGCGTGATCACGCGATCCGCCATCGCCGCGATGACCGCGTTGTGGGTGATGATCACGGTCGTCGTACCCAGTTCGCGGTTCAGGCGCTCAATCACTTCGAGCACGGTGATGCCCGTCTTCACGTCGAGCGCCCCGGTGGGCTCGTCGCACAGCAGCACGTCGGGCCGCTTCGCGATCGAACGCGCGATCGCCACGCGCTGCTGCTCGCCGCCCGATAACTCGGCGGGAAAGCGATCGAGGTGGTCGCCGAGGCCGACGCGGCGCAGCGCCTCTTCCGGCGACATTGGATCACGCGCGATGTCGGTCACCACCGCCACGTTCTCCCGCGCCGTCAGGGTCGGCATCAGATTGTAGAACTGGAACACGAAGCCCACGTGCTCGCGCCGGTAATGAGTCAGCGCTGCATCATCCCACGCGCTCAGATCGTGATCGCGGAAGCGCACGCTCCCCGAGGTGGGAACGTCGAGGCCGCCGAGGATGTTGAGGAGCGTCGATTTTCCGCTGCCGGATGGACCGAGCAGGACGACGAACTCGCCCGCGTAGAGCTCGAGATCGATCCCACGCAAGGCCTGGACTTCGGTCGCACCGGATCGGAAAATCCGGGTCACGTCGCGCGCCACGAATACCGGCGTGGTTTTATCCGCACCTGCCGCGCGATCGTTCAGGGGTGGGGGAGCGGCGGGCGGCATGGGGACGGGAATCCGCGGCCCTTGCTGCTGGAGGGGCCACATGGATACGGTGAAGCGGTTCGCCCAGCAGGGCGAGCCCGATCCATACGACGGACGCGTGGCCCGCGGGGCTGACGGGCGCGAGACGACTCGCGCCGCGCCGACTAACTCGGTCGATCCGAGCCGTCCGGGTGGATCAGCCCCATGCGGAGCGCGCAGAGGGTCAGCTCCTGATCGGTGTTCACCTCCAGTTTGCGCATGATGCTCTTCTTGAGCTTGTAGATGGAGGGCTCCGAGAGACTGAGCGATTCGGCAATGCGCTTGGTGTGAACTCCCTGGGCCGTCATCTGCACGATCTCCCGATCGCGCGGCGTGAGGGCGGGGCTGTCCGCTTCAGCGCCTCGTCGCTGGACGAACTGCCGGATGAGCGCACTGGGGCCACTCGAGAAATAGGCTCCCTCCCCTCGACTGCGATCGATGGCCTGCCGGAGGTCCTCGAGGCTCGATGACTTGTGCACATAGCCCGTCACACCCCACTCGACCGCGGTCTGGACCGTGTGGAGCGTCGCCATGCCGCTGAAGACGATGACCTTTGGGCGAGGGCTCACGGCGGAGAGCTGCTCCAGGACCTGCAAGCCACCGCTGCCCTCAAGGAGCAGATCGAGGATCACCAGATCGAGTCCGTCGCGCTTCGCGGTGGCGAGCATCGGCTCGGCGTTCCGGCTGCTCCCGATCAGCTCCACTGCCGGAAGTCCGCGGGCGAAGTCGCAGAGGAGTTCGCGGATGGATTCATGATCCTCGACGATCCACAGTCGTGAGGGCTTGCGGGTTGCGGACGGTGCCAGCGTGGCAGCGGGAGCGGAGGGGAGGTCGATGGACATGGGCGGTGGGTGACCGGTGGGTTCAGGCGACGGCCGAGGCGGCGTCGAGGTGGGGATGGTTGCCGGCGTGTTGCACGCGCGGAAGGTGAAGTCGGGCGCAGGTTCCCCGGCCATCCGGGCCCCGCGTGAACGTGAGCGAACCGCCGACGAGGTCCGCGAATCCACGGACGATCGCCAGTCCGAGTCCGAGCCCCTGCTGTTCGTGGCGCTCGCGGTCAAATTGCACGAAGGCCGCAATGCGGCTGACCTGTTCAAGCGGGAAACCCCGCCCGCCATCGGTAACGGTCAGATCGTAGCCTGACTCATCCGTGGCGGCTCCGACGATTCGGATGAGACTGCCCGGGTTCGAGAACTTCAGGGCGTTGTCGACGAGTTGGCGGATCACGGGTCCAAGGAGACCGTCGGGTAGAGCCAGAGACGTGGGCTCACAGTCCACGCTCACGTCCTGAGTCCGACCGGCGGCCGCAGCCATGCGCCGGATCTCCCGATCGATCGAGTCAGGCCACTGCTCGTCCTGCCATGCCTGTCGTTCCGTCTCGGTTGCCGGTGGACGTGCCGTGAGGTCGAGCCAGAGCTCGCAGCGTTGGGTCAGTTGCAGGAGTCGCTCACCGGACTGGCGGATCAGCTCCGCCTGCTCCGCGACGGCCGAGGCGGGCACGGGCGTGCCCGCAGCGGCATCGTCGAGGAGCAACTCGGAGAATCCGAGGATGCCGACCAACGGGGTGCGGAGCTCGTGGGCCAGCGTGGCCGCGAAGCGCCTCCGCTCCTCTTGGATCAGGGCGTGCGGACTCGTCAGCGATTCGTGGGCGGCGAGGCTCATGCGGACCGCCCTCGTTTGCGCGTGGAGGTTGTCGGACGCGTGGAAGCCCTGCCTTTGCCGGAGCGCCCTCCCGCTCGGCAGGAGACCGCAGCCGGTGCCGCCGCGGGCGCCTGCAGATCTCCGTCGAGGCCCGGAAATTCGAGCCAGAAGATGGCTCCGGGCTCATCAGCCGGCGGCGGCGCGTAGCCGAAGCTTCCGCCCATCGTCTCGACCGCCCGCCGGACGACGCGCAGCCCCAGCCCCGTTCCCGGTGTGCCGGCGGCATTGGAGGCCCGGAAGTAGGGCTCCCCCAGGCGCTCGCGATCGGCCGCCGGCACCCCGCGACCACGATCCCTTATCTCCAGACGGACGTGACCGCGTCCAAGGGCTCGTGCGGTGATGTCCACCGTGGCCGAGGGCGGCGAGTACTTGAGCGCGTTCCCAATCAGGTTGTGCAGCGCGATCCCCAGTCTTCCACCGTCGACCAGAGTCTCACCGCAGGTCGTAGGATCGACGCCCCAGCGGACTCGGGGACAGTGCTCCTGCGCGTGGTTGAACCGCTCCGCCGTCTCCCTGAGCACCATGGCCAGCGGGGCGGGCGCCGCGTCTTGGGCACCTCGTGCCACCGCGTGCAGATCCAAGAGACGATCGACCTGATCCTTCAGGCTCTGAACCGCCTCCCCGAGCAGCTCCATGTGGCGCCGGGAGCGCGCGTCGACCGGCCGACCCTCCCGTTTCGCGTTGGCCGCATGATCGCGGTCGAGCAGGTAGTGGACGCCCTGCAGAATCGCCAATGGACTCCGGAGTTCGTGCACCGCATGAGCCAGGAGCTCCCGCTCCTCCTGCAAAACGCGCGCTCCGTCGCCTCCCGAATCGCGTCGACCGGCCTTGAGATCTTCCGAAATCGAATTGCGACTGCGCTCGCCGCTAGCCTGATCGAGCCGTCGTTTCTCGGTGCGGTGCCCCGAGAACTGGCTGTTCGTGTTGGAAGGGCCCCGGAGGGGGGAGGAATTCATGATAATAAATCAGCTGTAGAACGTGGCGG
>JACCDT010591904.1_pt1 | contig 25630 bp, 24 predicted proteins | sample 7446291 | NCBI WGS metagenome assembly JACCDT01 (sample SAMN15323446, study PRJNA562643) | freshwater metagenome | isolation source: river surface water | place: USA:Blue River Watershed | collected 2017-08-17 | reverse complement strand
GCCTACACCACGTAAACTGGATGCCAGTCAGTGGACCAAGGAAGCACCTAAGGTGACTACGACGGTGAAAGAATAGCAGTTTTGTCGACGGTCGATAGACCACGGTCTACAGGCGGACCACAGTCGACAGTACATTGCTTTGAGTTCAATCCTTATTTCCTAGGGAAACCGCTAAATACGGTTTTCTAAAAAGTATCAAAAAGCCAGTCAGGAATCCTGACTGGCTTTTTTTATGGGTTGAGAGACCAAATAGTTGCGTTCAGTACCGTTGCGAAACTTACCCAAAGGATATAGGGAATCAACAAAGCAGCTGCCCAAGAATTGATCTGGCGAAAGGTTAAGATGCAAGCCAAGATGCAAGCCCACATTGGGATAATCACTAAGAGGCCTAGGAGGGGATTTTGGGCTCCAAAAAATGCGGGCGACCAGAGCAGGTTGAGGAAGAGCTGCACAAAATAGACAATCAAAGCTTGCTTTTTGAGCGGATGATTGCTTTTCCATACCAGAAAACAAGCAATTCCCATCAGTACATAGAGCGTGGTCCAAACGGGACCAAATAGCCAACTGGGTGGATTCCAAGAAGGTTTATTGAGCGTCAGGTACCAGGTTTGGACAGAGCTCAAGGTAAAAAATGCGCCCAAACCTCCAGCGATTTGGGGAAGCAATAGGCTGACGATAAGTTTAATTGCGTTGGACATGGCCTAGATCGTTTCCAACAAGGTACGAAAAGCAATCGCTTGATCTTGATATCTTTCTTGTGTTTTTCCGCGCAAAGCGGGGGCATGCTCACGTTCGTATTGTAGCATTCGATCCATGGACTCGGTAAAGTATTGGATGCAATAGTTGACCGAGCCATCCTCGGAATGGTGGATCAAGCGATAGAAGACATGATGGTGGAATATCCCTGTGGCCAGGACCTCAGGGATGTGTGTGGATTTCATCCAGGAGATGAAGTCTTCTTCGATGGCAGGGCTCAAGGTAAAGGTAATATTGTAGAGGATCATGGGGGAGGTCTAAGGTTTTATTACTTTTGTGTAGAACAATTTCTTACACACAAAGTTAGAAATCCCGAATGGAATCCCCTCAAGGCCTCCGAACTATGCATAAAATCGATTCTTCTGAAGTAAACAATAGCTGGTCACGTGTGGGGATAGGTAAAGTAATCTTGGTTGCCTTCCATGTAGTCGGCGCCATTGGACTCAGCCTTCCAGAGTACCGAGACCTATTTTTAGCTTTGACACCTTTCCATTTACTAGCCACCATGGGGCTTATTTTGTTTTATCATCGAGGGTGGACGGATTCCTTTCCCATTTTTGGAGCAGCAGCGTTTTGGATTGGTTTTGGATCTGAATTGATTGGGGTGCATACCGGCTATTTGTATGGGGACTATGTATATGGTCCCACCTTGGGCGTGATGCTATGGGAAGTTCCTTTGGTAATTGGAGTCAACTGGTTTGTGATCAGCTACTTGACTGGATCCGTATTTCACAAAATTCCCAACGACTGGTATGCTGCATTTTTAGGGGCTACGGCCATGACTGCATTGGATTACATCTTGGAGCCCGTAGCTGTAGCGCTTAATTTTTGGGCATGGAAATGGGAAATTATTCCATTGAGTAATTACTTGGGTTGGTTTGGGGTTTCCTTCCTGATTCAACTCATCTGGAGAAAGGCCCAATTTGAAAAATCAAACCCATTAGCGGTTTGGCTTTTAATTACTTGGATTCTCTTTTTTACCGTTTTAAATTTTACCGTTATTTCCTAAAGTAACTAATCCATAACAATTTAGCCACTCCCCTTGTTTCTTTAGTAATGTTGCTGTCTATCGTCTATATCGCTCTTGGATTTGCCGCCATGGAACTCTCTGGCTGGTTTATTCATAAGTATTTGATGCATGGTCCTCTCTGGATGATTCACAAGACCCATCACCAGCCGTCTCATTCTTTTTTTGAGTGGAACGACTTGTTTTCCTTGCTATTTGGAAGCATTGCGATGGTATTGATCTTTTTCGGAGTGGAGCAATTGGACTACCGCTTTTGGATGGGAATTGGGATAAGTTTGTACGGCATGCTTTATTTCGTTCTGCATGACGTGCTCGTTCACCGCCGGTTGCGATGGTTTAGCAAGCCCAAGCATCCCCTGTTGAAAGGAATCTACAAGGCACATCAAGCACATCATAAAACCAACCAAAAGGACGATGCAGTTTCGTTTGGTTTATTTCTAGTCCCCAAAGAATTCTTTAACAAGGAGGAGCAGTGAGCACGTATTCTATAAAAGATCTCGAACAATTGTCAGGCATCAAGGCCCATACGCTTCGGATATGGGAGCAGCGGTACAACTTGCTGCAGCCTAAGCGTACGGATACCAACATTCGGTATTACGACGACGACGACTTGAAGTTGATCTTAAACGTGGCCTTGCTCAATGACAATGGGGTCAAAATCAGCAAAATTGCCTCCATGGCTCCAAACGAGTTGCGGGAGGAAGTCATGAAGCTCACCGATCGTTCCTTGACGCACGACGACCAAATCCATGCCTTGACGATCTGCATGATCGAAATGGATGAGGAGCGTTTTGACAAAATATTGAGCACCAACATCATCAAACTGGGTTTTGAGCAAACCATGCTCAACATCATTTATCCCTTCATGTCCAAGATTGGCGTGCTTTGGCAGACAGGAGCTATCAATCCAGCGCAGGAGCATTTTATCTCCAATCTGGTACGGCAAAAATTAATCGTGGCCATTGATGGGCAGATCCCACAGCGGGGAGGCAAGAAGTTTTTGCTTTTCTTACCTGAAGGAGAACTGCACGAGATTTCCATCCTTTTTGCGAGCTACTTGATCAAATCCAAGGGACATAAAGTGATCTATTTGGGGCAAAGCACTCCCAATGACGACTTACTCGCTGTTTACAAACTACACCAGCCGGAGTACCTATTGACCGTAATCACCACCTCTCCCTCTTCGGAATACGTGCAAGAATACATCAATGCGCTTTCTGATCGATTTGCCAATGCTCAAATCTTAGTTACTGGTTACCAAGTGCTCGGACAGGATCTCAACTTTCCTGAAAATGTAAACCAAATGAGCTACATCCGAGACATCAAAGACTTGCTTGAGGAACTCGATCCTGTGTTTCAAGAGAAATAGTTAAACAAAATTGTTTAATCCTTAAACAAACTCGTTTTTAAAAAAAAGGCCTTTATTTAATATAAAGGCCTTTTTTATGTTAAATCATGTAGGCTTTTCGTTTTCTGTTTAATCTTTTTTATTTTTTATTCCACAAAAAGCTTGGATTTTGTTTAATCGTTACTAGATTTGATTAAACAAAACGCCATCAGCATGACTACTCTAGAATTTAGCTACTCCTTACAAAAGCTTTCTAGTTCCTTGAAGCCATTCGCCATGAAGCTTACCCGCGATGTAGACGATGCCAACGACCTCCTGCAGGACACGATGGTAAAGGCCTTCACCAACAAGGACAAATTCACAGAGGGAACCAACCTGAAAGCCTGGTTGTATACGATCATAAAAAACACCTTCATTACCAACTACAAACGGATGGTAAGAAGAGGTACCTTTGTAGATACCACGGACAATTTGCATTACATCAACTCAAGTGATGCGTTAATTGACAATGGCGTTTTTGGAAATTTCACGATGGATGACAGTCAACAGGCCATCCAAAAGTTGGACGAGGTATACCGGACTCCCTTCCTCATGCATTTTAGAGGGTTCAAGTACCATGAAATTGCTGATAAGCTTCAAATTCCTATTGGTACTGTAAAAAATAGAATCCATATTGCTCGCAAGCTATTGAAGGAAGACCTAATGGTCTACAAGCACAAAAATTAATTCTATGTCAAAAAAACATGTGGTAGTCATTGGATCCGGATTTGCCGGGCTTTCCGCAGCTACCCACCTGGCAGATAAGGGCAACTGTACAGTTACCCTACTTGAAAAAAATGATTCCCCTGGTGGAAGAGCTAGAAAGTTCGAGCACCAGGGGTTTGTTTTTGACATGGGCCCCAGCTGGTACTGGATGCCCGATGTATTTGAAACCTATTTTGCCCACTTCGGAAAAAAGCCAGCCGACTATTACGACTTGATCCGCCTGGATCCTTCCTATGCAGTCATTTATGGGGAGCAAGATGTCCTGGATATCCCTGCCAACATGGACGAATTTAAAGCCATGCTGGAAGGCATCGAGCCAGGAGCAGCTGCCAATCTGGATAAATTCCTTGCTCAGGCCAAGTACAAGTACGAAGTCGGCATTCACGACCTCGTGCATCGCCCAAGTAGGTCTCTTTTCGAGTTTGCCTCCCCACGTCTACTGCTTGACATGATCCGGATGGACATTTTCCAGTCCATGTCCAAACATGTACGCAGCTACTTTTCACACGACAAGATCGTGCGCCTCATGGAGTTTCCCGTGCTTTTCCTCGGGGAAACGGCCAATAATATCCCTGCGCTGTACAGCTTGATGAACTATGCAGACATTGCCCTAGGAACTTGGTACCCCAAAAAAGGCATGCACGAGATCATCAAAGGAATGGTGGCTTTGGCGGAAGAAAAAGGGGTACAGTTCAAATACAATGCTGAAGTCGACAAAATTGAAGTGGCCAATGGCACTGCAAAAAGTCTACTCCTTCGTTCCGGCGAGCGTATCCAGGCAGACATTATCGTAGCAGGAGCAGATTACCACCACGTGGACAAGCACCTACTCGATCCCGCCTACAGCAACTACACAGAAGATTACTGGAATACGCGCGTCATGGCTCCTTCGAGCTTGCTCTTTTACCTTGGGGTAAACAAGCGCTTGAAAAACCTACGTCACCACAACCTGTTTTTTGATGAGCCGCTAGGTCCGCATGCCGATGCGATTTACACGAATCCAAGGTGGCCGGAAAAGCCGCTTTTTTACGCATCCGTACCCTCTATCACTGACCCAACGGTAGCTCCTGAAGGCATGGAAAATCTCTTTTTGCTGGTGCCGCTTGCGCCAGATTTGGAAGACACGGAAGAGATGCGCGAAAAGTACTTCCACATGATCCTAGATCGCTTGGAAAAAATCACCGGCCAAGAAATCCGTTCGCACATCGTCTACAAACGATCCTACGCACACAACGATTTCAAGTCGGACTACCATGCCTTCAAGGGCAATGCCTACGGATTGGCAAACACGCTGATGCAAACGGCCATATTGAAGCCAAGTCTCAAAAGTAAAAAAGTGAGCAACCTGTACTACACGGGTCAATTGACCGTCCCTGGACCTGGTGTACCGCCTTCACTAATCTCCGGGCATGTAGTAGCAAAAGAGGTGATGAAAGAAAACAATTTGTAAACAAAAAGGTATATTACGTACATGGATGCCATTTCCCTATATGACCAAACTACCTTAGAGTGCAGTAAGCTAATCACCCAGCGATACAGTACTAGTTTTACTTTGGGCATCAAAACCTTAGCAAAAAAATTTCATCTCCCAATCTATGCCATCTATGGCTTTGTGCGCTATGCAGATGAAATCGTCGATACCTTCCACGATCAGGACAAAAAAGCGCTCCTCGATCGATTCAAAAAAGACACCTACGAAGCCATTGAAGCCAAAATTTCTCTGAATCCGGTGCTTCATGCTTTCCAGCTTATTGTCAATCAATACCAAATCGACCTTGATCTTATCGAGGCCTTCTTGCATTCCATGGAGATGGACTTGGACTTCAAAACGTACAACGACTCCAAATACCACGAATACATCTACGGTTCTGCCGAGGTAGTGGGATTGATGTGTTTGAAGGTCTTTTGCCAGGGAGATCAAGCTGAATACCAACGCCTACGTGAACCTGCCTGCAAGTTGGGCGCCGCTTTTCAAAAGGTTAACTTCCTTCGCGACATCAAAAGTGATTTTGAGGAACGAGGAAGAGTGTATTTCCCAGGGGTAGACTTTAATCGCTTTGATACTTCGGTCAAATCCCTAATCGAAGAAGACATCCAAAAAGATTTTGACGATTCGCTGATTGGGATCGCAGGGCTTCCAGATGGTGCCAAACTTGGAGTCAAAGTAGCCTACTTGTACTACCAAAAGCTTTTTGATAAAATCAAAAAGCTCCCTCCAGAGACGATTACCCAGGTGCGGGTACGCATACCCAACGCACGAAAGCTCAGCCTTCTCTTTGGAAGCTATGTAGAAAATAAACTCGGCTTCTCCTGATGGAAAAATCCCTCTACTTAGGTGTCCTTCTTTTCGCAATTAGCTATCCGCTCGCGCAATCCTTTGAGCATCGCATCCGCTATGCTAGCCAATGGAAATACCTTTTCCCGGGCATGGGACTGACCGCAGCCTTTTTTATTGTCTGGGATATCTGGTTTACCCAGTTGGGAGTTTGGGAATTTAACCCCACCTACGTACTGGGATTCTTTTGGATGGGTCTCCCCTTGGAAGAATGGCTTTTCTTTTTGATCGTCCCTTTTTCCTCCGTATTTATCTATGAGGTGCTGATTTATTTCTTCCCTAAGGATCATTTTCGCCCTTTTGGGAAACCCTTCGTGTGGATTTTGGTGCCTTTTCTACTTGTAATGAGCATATTACACTTAGACAAGTGGTACACTTCGGTCAACTTTTTTGTAGGTGCAGTTGCACTAGCCATCCACTACCTGATCTTCAAAGAAAAGTACTTGGGGCGCTTTATTTTCGCCTACCTCGTTCACCTCATTCCGCTGATGATTTGCAATGGGGTCCTTACAGGAGGACTTACCGAAGAGCCCGTCGTGATTTACAACAATTCAGAAAATCTTGGGATTCGAATTTGGACAGTGCCTATAGAAGACTTGATTTACTCGATGACCCTGCTGCTGCTGAATACCGGTTTCTTTGAATTCTTTAGAAATAGAAAAACAATTTTCCCAATTGGAAGTTAATAAGAGCATGAAACTACTACAGGTTCAAATAGACGAGCATTCAGGCTTCTGCTTTGGGGTAGTCTACGCCATCGAGATGGCGGAAGAAATCCTCGAGGAGCAAGGCTATCTCTATTGCCTGGGGGACATTGTGCATAATGACGAAGAAGTCAACCGCCTCACCCGCAAAGGCCTCAAAATCATTGATCATGGGGACTTACATGGGTTGAAAAATGAAAAAGTCCTTATCCGCGCCCATGGAGAACCCCCCTCCACCTACGAGTTGTCGATCAAAAATAACCTGACGCTCATTGATGCCAGCTGCCCTGTCGTACTCAAGCTTCAAAACCGCATCAAAAATTCCTTCGATAAGGAAGACCATATTTACATCTACGGCAAACACGGGCATGCAGAGGTCATTGGCCTTCTTGGTCAGACCAACAACAAGGCCGTGGTCTTCCAAGATATTTCGGAATTGGACATTCCCAGTCTCCCCAAAAACATTACGCTATACAGTCAGACCACCAAAAGCACAGACAAATTCTACGAAATCAATGAGATTCTACGGGAAAATGGAATTACAGTAAATACTAATGACACCATTTGTAGACAAGTCTCCAACCGAGATAAGGAATTGCGAAGCTTTGCCGAAAAGTTTGACAAAATCGTCTTTGTAAGTGGCACCAAATCTTCCAATGGCAAGGTGCTTTACAATGTCTGCAAGGAGAAAAATGAACACACATTTTTTGTTTCTAACCCCGACCAAATTGAAGAAAGTTGGTTTGAATTAGGAGATACCGTAGGCATCTGCGGAGCTACCTCCACGCCGATGTGGCTCATGGAACAGGTTCGGGAGCGTATTTTGACCTTCTAACCTCTCCCTCATGGAGGCTAAATCAAGTGTACGTACGATTGACCCAAAAGGCCTAGTTATTGGCTGGGGAATTATTCTAGCCTGGGGACTTTCTTTAGCCTTCCTACTCACTTGGGAGTTTTCTTGGGCGAATCCTTGGACCTACTTGGCCATTCTCGTGCAGACACACCTGTACACTGGGCTCTTTATCACGGCGCACGATGCGATGCATGGCATTGTTTCCTCCAATAAGAAAGCCAACCACCTCACTGGCTGGATAGCCGCAATCTTGTTTTCCTACAACTTCTATTGGAAATTATTTCCCAAGCACCACGAACACCATCGCTACGTAGCTACCGATAAGGATCCAGATTACCATGCCTCGGGGAAATTTTTCCGCTGGTACCTCAGTTTTATCCTCCAATACCTGACCATCTGGCAATTTCTCCTGATGGCGGCCACATTCAACCTCCTTAAGCTCGTGCTACCCACCGAAAACTTAATCCTTTTTTGGATGGTTCCTGCTGGGCTTTCCACCTTACAGCTATTCTTTTTTGGAACTTACCTCCCTCACATGGGTGAGGAGACCAATGAACACCATTCGAGATCCCAGTCCAAAAACCATCTTTGGGCATTTTTGAGCTGTTACTTTTTTGGATATCACTTTGAACACCACGACTCTCCTGGCACGCCTTGGTGGCGTCTTTGGAGAGTGAAAGAAAAACAGGGGGCCTAACTATTTGTCAAATCTCCCTTGTCTCCAAGTCATTGAATTGAAGTACTAAGCCAACTCTCACTATGCGAATTATCGGTTTAATCGGATTCCTTTTCCTCCTTTCCTTAAACAGTGTAGGACAAGGTCTTATCCGAGGAAAAATTACCAATCCTGTCAACAACCAGCCCATTCCCTTTGCCAATGTCCTGGTCCTCAACACAGAACTAGGCGCGATCACCAACGAGGAGGGCTACTACGAAATCAGCAACATCCCTGCGGGACTTTACAATGTGCGGGCCAGCTATGTAGGCTATAAATCGTCTACCGCCTACGAAATCCAAGTGAGTTTGGCCAAGCCTGTACTATTGGATTTTAGCCTAGTAGAAGACGCTTCCGAACTCAGTGAAGTGGTGGTAAGCAGTGAATTTACCCGTTCGGAAGAAACCCCACTCTCGGTACGCAAGCTGAACACCAATGAAATCGAGCGCTATCCAGGTGGGAATCGAGACATCTCTCGAGTGATCCAATCCTTGCCTGGTGTGGCCAGCACGCCAAGTTTCCGGAACGACATTCTGATTCGAGGAGGTGCTCCTAACGAAAACCGCTTTTTTGTAGACGAAATCGAGGTTCCCGTCATCAACCACTTCGCCACCCAGGGATCCTCAGGAGGCCCTGCCGGTATCCTGAATGTCAATTTGATAAAAAATGTAGACTTGATCACGGGTGGATTTCCTGCCAATCGCATGAATGGCCTGAGTTCCTTCTTCGAATTTCAACTCAAGGAAGGAAGGAGAGACCGGATGGCTACCCAGCTGACCGTAGGTGCTTCCGAGTTGACCCTATCCAACGAAGGCCCACTTTCCCCTAAGACCACCTATATCCTATCGGCCAGAAGGTCTTATTTGCAAGGTTTATTTCGTTTACTCAATCTTCCCTTTCTACCTACTTTCAACGATTTTCAGGTCAAAACCACCACCAAAATCAACGATAAAACAGAATTAACCTTCATTGGCATTGGCGCCATCGACCAATTTGTACTAAATGAGGATGCTCCAGAAGATGAGACTCAGGAAGAAAAAGATGATCGCCTTTATCTGCTCAATGTATTGCCCGTACAAACCCAATGGAATTACACCACGGGAGCCAAATTGAAGCGGTTTCGAGACAATGGTTTTTGGACCTTCGTGCTGAGCCGGAATATGCTCAACAACGAATCCTATAAATATGCCGGAAACCAGGAAGAAGACGAGAAAAACCTGCTCTTCCGATACCGCTCCCAGGAGTCGGAAAACAAGTTTCGCGCAGAAAACAGTATTTTCGGAAAGGGATATTCCCTCAAGTATGGGGTCAATCTGGAGTACGCTCGCTACCTGATCGACAACTTTGACCGCGTCGCACTCTCCCAGACTGGAGGCACCGTTGATATCTTGGCAACCTCCAACTACAGCAGCTATGGGGCTTTTGTATCGGGAACTCGGAATTGGTTTGGCGATCGGCTAGTACTGAGCGGAGGAGTAAGAGTTGACGGTTCAGATTTTGGCAAAACTGCATCCAACCCGCTCAACCAGCTGAGCCCTCGTTTTTCTGTTTCTTACCAACTCAAGCCAAATCTCTTTGCCACCGCCAATGCTGGCATCTACTACCAGCGGCCAGCTTATACTATTCTAGGTTACCAAAATTCAGCGGGAGCCTTTGTCAATCAGGATAATGATGTGCGCTTTATCCGAAATGCGCAGCTGATTGGGGGAATCGAATACCTGGCACCTGAGAAAGCACGACGGTTTACTGCAGAAGCATTTTACAAGCGATACAGCAACTATCCCACTTCTATCCGAAACGGTATTTCTTTGGCCAACCTAGGGGCAGACTTCGGAGCCATTGGCAACGAACCCGTGCTTTCGAATTCCACAGGTAGAGCCTATGGACTGGAGTTTTTGGCCCAGCAGCGGCTGTACAAAAATTTCTATGGAATCGCTTCCTTGACTTTGGTTCGCTCAGAGTTTACCAACCCCAATTCGGAGGGCATGATTCCTTCCTCCTGGGACAATGGATTTATTGTCAGCCTCACGGCAGGCAAGCGCTTTGGCAAAAACTGGGAGCTAGGTGGAAGATGGCGCTTCCTAGGAGGAACGCCCTACACGCCTGCAGACCTGAATGCCTCTAGCCTTCGCAGCAACTGGGATCTCCGGAATGCTGCCATTCTCGACTTTACACGAATCAATGACGTACGGTTGAAGTCTTTTCATCAACTTGACATCCGCCTGGATAAAAAGTACTTCTTTGACCGCTGGAATCTGAACTGGTATGTTGACATCCAAAATGCCTACAACTATAAGGCGCAACAGCCCCCACAAATCGTCCCTGTCCGAGATGGACAAGGAAACCTGACGGTAAACCCAACGGACCCAAGCCGCTACCAACTCAAGTCCATCGTGAATCCCGGCGGAACTGTCCTTCCTACCATCGGATTGATTGTTGAATTTTAAGGAAACAAAAAACCCCATCTTCAAGACGGGGTTTTTTGTTTTTCATCCGGGTTAGTTTAACCTCCAACGTGCGTTGAGTCCAAAGCCAGCTCGAAATTCAGTGACCTCCACCAAAAACAGATAGGGTCTAAAATCAAGTCCTAGAGTAATTGGCACCTCGGAAAAGGCATACTCTACACCTACTTCTCCAGCACCACCAAATCTGAAATCCTCGGATAAGTAGACCGAAGGACCAAATCCTGCATACCAGTTGAGCTGGGTGTCAGGGATATCGTCATAAATCGGATTCCAGAGCGCATCCACGCCTAGGCCTTTTTGACCAAAACTCACATTGGCATGTACTCTACTGAATTCTCCTGTCGAGAAAATTCCATCCAGGGCCACGTTGTTTCCATTAATGTGGCCAAACCGTAAACCGAGTTCCTGTGCCTGTGCGGAAATGGAGGCAAGGACTAGTCCAGCTAAAATCAGGGTAAAAAAGAGTGTTTTTCGCATAGTTGGTTGAGTTATAGTGTACCAATATCCTTAACGAAAATTAGGCCAAACTATGCTTATCCTTCCGCAATTTTTTGCTTCCCTAGGCGAAGCACCTCACGGACCAAAAGCTCCATGTCTTCCATACGCGTGCGTTGGTTGGTATTGGCTACACGCAAGGTAAACTTTCCGTCTAAGAGGGTGGAGCTAGGTGAGGCAATTCCCTCCTCCTGCAGACGAAGGAGGATTTCCCGGTTGAGTTCGCGAAGGGCATCCTCATCCAACCCGGAGTAGATCATCCGAAAACAGGTAATGCTCATGGATACCGGAGCCATCAATTCCAAATTCGGATGCTCCTCCACCAATTTTCCTAAGTAGGCCGCCTGCCGATTGTTTTGTGAAATTAGGGCTGCATACTTCGCTCTTCCATGCTCTTTGAGAGACATCCATACCTTCAGGGCCTTGAAGCCACGCGAAAGCTCAAACCCGTAATTGTTGGTCGAGTCCAAGCCTCCCGAAAGGCCCCTTTGCTCCCGTAGGAGGTAATTGGGAGTAATGGCAAAGGAATCGCGGTGCTTTTTGGCATCTCGAATGAGCGTACATCCCACTTCGTAGGGCACATACAGCCACTTGTGCAAGTCAAAAGCCAAGCTATCTGCCTCTTCAATGGCCTGCAAGGCATCGGCATAGATCGGATCGAGTTTGGCCAAAGCCCCATAGGCCCCATCCACATGAAACCAAAGTCCGTATTCTTTGGAAATCTCTAGGAGCTCCGCCATGGGATCAATGGCCCCAGTATTGACGGTACCCGCAGTACCTACCAGGCAAAAGGGCAGAAAACCGGCTTGAAGGTCGGCCTGGATTTGAGTTCGCAAGGCAGTGGTGTCCAGCTGGAATTGTTCATTCACTTGAATTTTTCGAACCCCTTCGCTTCCCAAACCAATAATTTCAGCAGCCTTTTGGATGCAGGAGTGCGTTTCGACCGAGCAGTAAATCAACAGTTGAGCGGATGCCGCCTTGAGTCCTCTTTGTCGAATCTTTTCTTCTCCAAAGGAATTTCTCGCCACGGTCAAGGCGGTGATATTTGCCATAGAGCCTCCGCTAACCAATATTCCAGATGCTTCGGAAGGAAAGTTCATCAACTCCTTACACCAGTTGACCACCTGCCGATCTACGTACATGGCGGAGTGCTCTCCGATGGCTGCGTTGGGATTCATACCTGAGGCCAGCAGGTCGGCAAAGGAACCCAGCGGGGTGCCCGTTCCTTGGATCCAAGCAAAAAATCGAGGGTGCACATTCCCCTTATTGTAGGGAAAAATATACTGCTTAAACTCCTGGTAGACCTCCTCTGGGCTTTGCCCGTTTTCTGGAATAGGTTGATCCAAGAACTTTTTGACCTCCTCCGGGATGGGTCTCCAAATTTTCTCCTCTCGAATTCCCTTCCAGTAATCAATCAAATCGTTGACCATCCGATGGCCCAATTGACGCATGGCTTCCCAGTCTTTGGGATCTAAGTTTTGATCGGGTAAATTCTCGGTAGGGGACATGGAATCAAGGAAAAGGGTTTATTTTTTAAAGAAAAAGAAGACGGCAAGGACCAAAAAAACTGCACCTATCAAGTGATTGATTTTGAAAGTTTCTGTTTTGAAAACAGCCAGCGTGAAGCCCATAAATACAAGGAGGGTAATCACCTCTTGAATGACCTTGAGTTGGACCAGGGAAAAGGGCCCTCCATTACCGGCATAGCCAATTTTATTGGCTGGAACTTGGAAAAGGTATTCAAATAAGGCAATTCCCCAACTGATCAGGATGATAGAAAGTAGACCAAGTTTACTAAACCATTTCCATTCAGCAAACTTTAGGTGACCATACCAGGCTAGGGTCATGAAGGTATTGGAAAGGACCAAAAGTACAATGGTAAGAAGAGCTTTCATCGGCAAAACGTTTAGGACTGTAAGTTGCAAAAAGGGATTGTGTTTTGCCACCGCTGAGGCAAGAGCAATTCCTTATTGACTTCCACCTGCTTTCCGTTCCTTTAGCCTGCGGTAAAATCCCCAAGCAATCAGTCCTAAGGAAGGATAGAAAGTGAGACCCGCAAACATTCCTAGAAGAACAGGGTTTGGATTGGGATCGTCCCCATAGCCAAGCCTAGCAGCCAGTAGGTAACTTGCCAAGGGGCCAGTTCCCAGCAGCAATAAACCAATCCCTAAGATCAGCGGCCAATTTTTTGTTGAAGGGGAGCCTTTCAATGGGTTTAGAAGTTAGGGTAAACTTGGTCAAAAAATCAGCTGGTACATCTCTTCCAGCTTACTCACTTGGATGATTTGGATCTTAAACTTACTCAAGTCCAAGCCTTTGACCGCATACTTGGAAACGACAATTTTTTTGAAGCCGAGCTTCTCCGCTTCCGCGATGCGGTTTTCGATGCGAGATACGGCTCGAATTTCTCCTCCCAAACCTACCTCGCCGGCAAAGCAAATCTGCTCCGAAACGGGGGTATCCTCGTAGCTGGAAATCAAGGAAGCACACACCGCCAGGTCCAAGCCTGGATCATCCACGCGTAGGCCTCCTGCCACATTCAAAAAGACGTCCTGCTGTCCGAGACGCATGCCTCCACGCTTTTCCAATACGGCCAATAGCATGTTAAGTCGCTTGGCATCGTGTCCCGTGCTGCTTCGCTGCGGCGTGCCGTAGGTAGCTGGGCTCACCAGAGACTGAATCTCAATCAACAAGGGGCGATTGCCTTCTAGCATGGCACCAATGGCCACTCCATTGAGTACTTCTTCCCGCTGCGTGAGCAAGATTTCGGAGGGGTTGGAGACAGCACGCAAGCCCTCGGCTCGCATTTCGTAGATCCCCAGTTCGTGCGTAGAGCCAAATCGGTTTTTGGAGGTGCGCAGGATGCGGTAGGTCAAGTGCCGGTCTCCCTCAAACTGCAGCACGGTATCCACCATGTGTTCGAGCACTTTGGGTCCAGCAATGGATCCGTCTTTGGTAATGTGACCAATCAAAAACACGGGCGTGCCGGTTTCCTTGGCAAACTTCATCAACTCCGCCGTGCATTCCCGCACTTGAGATACAGATCCCGCCGCAGATTCGACAAACTGACTGTGGAGGGTTTGGATGGAGTCGATAACCAAAAAGTCAGGGTTAAGCACCTCTATCTGCTGGAATATCTGTTGGGTATTCGTTTCAGAAAGCACGTAGCAATCTGGATTTTTGGCAGCCATTCGATCTGCGCGCATTTTTATTTGCGCCTCGCTTTCCTCTCCAGAGACGTAGAGGACTTTCTTTCCCTTCAGCGTCAAGGCGATTTGGAGCATGAGTGTGGATTTGCCAATGCCTGGCTCGCCCCCGATGAGCACAAGAGAACCAGCAACGATCCCTCCACCCAGTACCCGATCCAGTTCCGGATCCGAAGTAATCCAGCGAGGCTGCTCCTCGTAGTTGACCTCGGCTATTTTCTTAGGTGCGCTCGCCTTTTTGAGCCCTGAGCCCTGAGGCTTCCAACTTCCTTTGCCCGGCTCCTCTTTTTGCACAATTTCTTCTACATAGGTGTTCCATTCCCCGCAAGCAGGGCATTTGCCGGTCCACTTCGGGCTCTGCGCTCCGCAGTTTTGACAGAAAAAGGTGGTTTTTAGTTTAGCCACAGGAAAGAAATTTAAGGTTGTAAATGGTACAGCGTGTGAAGATAATTAGACACAAGAACCAAGAGATTAGACTTTCAATCCAGCTGCGAGGAAAATTCCGCTCAAATACGGATTGCTTTCTATCTCCGCTACTGCCTGCCTGAGGCAAGCAGTCTCTTGCTTCTTGGCTCTTGCATCTTGTTTCTCTACTAATGCGCTTGCAGCCAATCCGTGCCCACACCGACTTCCACTTCGATCGGTACGGGGAGAGGAATGGCATTGGACATCAATCCTGGAATTTCTTTTTTGAGTAGGTCCACTTCGTCTTTGTGCGCATCAAACACCAGTTCATCGTGCACTTGGAGAATGAGTTTGGACTTCAAATTTTTCGCTTTCATCCAGGCCTGCACATGGATCATGGCCACCTTGATTAGGTCAGCCGCCGAACCTTGCAGTGGGGCATTGATCGCATTTCGCTCCGCAAAACCCCGCATGGTCATGTTGCGGCTGTTGATGTCCCGCAAGTAGCGGCGACGCCCAAGGATGGTCTCCACAAATTCCTGAGTTCGTGCCTTTTCAATCGCACCATCCATGTACTGTTTGACGGCCGGAAACTCGGTGAAGTAGGCATCAATGATCTCCTTGGCTTCCCCTCGAGGAATGGATAGGCGCTGGGCCAAGCCAAAGGCAGAAATGCCATAGATGATCCCAAAATTGGCGGTTTTGGCCTTTCTGCGCATGTCGGTGGTCACCTCATCCAAGGAAACCTTGAAGATTTTGGCAGCCGTAGTAGCGTGAATATCTCGCCCTGTTCGGAAGGCTTCCAGCATGGATTCATCCTGAGAAAATGCCGCCATCAAGCGCAGTTCGATCTGAGAGTAATCAGCAGACAGCAACACGTAATTCTCGTCTCGAGGCACGAATGCCTTTCGAATTTCTCTTCCTCGAGCAGTACGGATTGGGATATTTTGCAGATTGGGGTTGATCGAAGAAAGGCGTCCAGTAGCAGCCACAAACTGGTTGTAGGTGGTGTGAATTCTTCCGGTCTTGGGGTTGATCATGGTAGGCAGCGCATCCACGTAGGTGGACTTCAGCTTGACCATTTGGCGATACTCGAGAATGGCCTCAGCGATCTCGTGTTCATCTGCCAGTTTACTCAAGATTTCTTCCCCGGTGGCATATTGTCCCGTCTTGGTTTTTTTTGCCTTGGGGTCCAATTTCAATTTTTCAAAAAGCACTTCCCCAAGCTGCTTGGGGGAAGCCAGATTGAAGCGTACTCCCGCCAATTCATAAACCCGCTTTTCAATTTCCTTACTTTCTTGTTCCAAAGTGACCGACAGCTCCGCCAGGCTTCCTGTATCTATACGAACCCCTTCAAATTCCATATCGGTCAATACCGGAATCAGCGGGTTTTCTACTTCCTCCACCAGCTTCTTTAAACCATTGGACTGTAAAATCGGGTCCAATTTGCCCTTCAGTCGAAGCGTAATGTCTGCATCTTCGGCAGCATAGGCGGTCACCTCATCCTCGTCCACATCCCGCATATTGCCTTGACCTTTGCCTTTTTTGCCAATCAATTCAGTAATCGATACGGGCTTGTACTGTAGGTATTGCTGGGCCAACCAATCCATGCCGTGTTTCCCTTCGGGCTCGATGAGGTAATGGGCGAGTAGCGTATCGTACAGGGTGCCTTTGATTTCAATCCCATAGTTTTTGAGGACCAGCAAGTCGTACTTGATGTTTTGGCCTATTTTGAGAATGGATTCATTTTCAAATACCGGACGGAGTAATTCCAATACCTCCTGGGTTTCTTTTGGGTCAGGCCCTACCGGAATGTAATAGGCTTCCCCTTCCAAGTACGCAAAGGAAAGACCCACCAACTCTGCTCGCATGGCATCTAAGTCAGTAGTCTCCGTATCAAAGCAGAGCTCCTTTTGAAGAAGCAGGTAATCCACCAGCTCCTGTATGGCAGCTTTTCCCTTGATTTTATGGTAGTTGTGGGCATTGCTATGGATGGTGTCCAGGACCACCGGGGCCGCAAGTGAAATGGCTTCGTCATCCTCTCCCTCCTCGAATTGAATCGCAGGTTGCGGAGCAGGTGATCCAAACAAGTCCATCTGCGCTGGAGCAGGAGCTTGAGTCGCTGTAGCCGCCTTTTTGGCAGGGCCTTCTTTAAATAATCGAGCGGCCAGAGTGCGGAACTCCAATTCCGAAAAAATCGCCCGCAATTTTTCTTCATCCATCCCATCATACCGAAGGTCTACCTCATCAAAATCAACAGGAACATCGATTTTGATAGTCGCCAATTCCTTGGATAGAATTCCTTGCGCACCAAAGTTTTCCACATTTTCCCGTTGCTTGCCTTTGAGTTGGTCGGCATTCGCGACCACTCCCTCCACGGTTCCAAATTCTTTGAGGAGCTTAACGGCAGTTTTTTCCCCAATCCCTGGAATCCCTGGAATGTTGTCGACCGCATCTCCCATCAAACCTAAAATATCCCGCACCTGATCCACGTGTTCAATATCCCACTTTTCACAGATTTGTTTGGGGCCCATTACGTCCACTCCATTGCCCATAAAGGCAGGTTTGTAGAGAAAAATATGGTCGTCTACCAACTGTCCATAGTCCTTGTCAGGAGTCATCATGTAAACGGTAAACAATTCCTTTTCTGCCTTTTTGGCGATGGTACCGATGATGTCATCCGCTTCAAACCCATCCATTTCCAAAACTGGAATTTTAAAACCGCGAACGATCTCCTTAACCCAAGGGATGGAGACCGTGATGTCTTCAGGCTGCTCCAGTCGATTGGCCTTGTAAGGGGTATATTGTTCGTGCCGAAACGTGGGCGCCTTCGTATCAAAAGCTACTGCAATGTGACTGGGCTTTTCTTTTTCCAATACCTCCAATAAGGTATTCGTAAATCCGAGCATCACCCCCGTATTGAGTCCTTTGGAGTTAATTCTGGGGTTTTTACTAAAGGCAAAATGGGCCCGATAAATCAGGGCCATAGCATCCAAAAGAAAAAGTTTGTGGGATTGGTGTTGAGACATTCTTACAATAGGTTGGGGTAAGGAAATAAAATTTTCCGTCTCACTAAGGTACAACTTTTTCGTAGGCGAAGGAGGTCACGCAGGCTTGGAAACTGACAATTTCAGACAAGCTGAGTCATTCTTGGTTTTCGTTCTGCTTGAGGTAATTCTTGACTTGTAAGCTTCGCAAGAAAATAAGGGTCAAGGGGATCAACCACAGCAACTCATTGAACACCACGTGAAACACCGAGCGCTTATTCCATCCTAGCTCAGGTACAAATCCAAGAGTAAACCAAAGGGCGGAAGCAAGTTTCCCCGAAATGCCAATCAAAATAAACCAGACCCAGGAAACTGGGTAGAAGGCGGCAAAAAAAATAACTAGTCCCACCAACATCCCAAAGATTCCAAAATAAGAACTGGGAAGAGATTCCGCTGGTACAATTCCCATCGCCATCCACTTGAGCACCGTCTCTCCGAAATAGGTGTAAAAGGCAGACCAAGCAATCGTGTACATGCCCGCAAGCAGGAGCAGACCTCTGAAATGCATGGGAAACTTGGGAAAATTAGTGGCTTGATCCATGGAAGGTTTGATTTTGTAGGACGAAATGAACACCTTGAGGTGAAACAAGTTTGGGACGTATACAAAACTATCCAATGAATCGAAAAAACAACCTGCCTTCCATCGCTTTTCTTTTTCTTGGCGCCGCAATTTTCTCCGCCTTGGGCTTTGGCATCGGCCGAAATGTAGGCGAAATCAATCCCTCAACCATCGATGCAGCGGCGGATCTGATTGGCCTTTCCTTTACCCCTCAAGAAAAGGACAGCATGATCGGGACGCTCACCACGCACCGCGGCAACATTGAACTACTACGGAATACCAAGTTGGCGAATTCGGTGGGCCCTTCTTTGGTATTTAATCCTCTCCCGCAAGGCTTCTACCCTAGTCAGGATCAACAGGCCTACGACTGGGGGCTTCCCACAAAGGTAGCGCTACCCACATCAGATGTGGATCTAGCATTTATGCCAGTTCACCAGCTTTCGGTACTAATCAAATCGCGTCAAGTGACTTCTGAGCGATTGACAAAACTTTATCTGGAACGAATCAAAACCCATTCCGACACCCTAGCTTGTTTGGTGACTCTCCTAGAGGATCAGGCACTGGCCCAGGCACGCGCACTAGATCAGGAGCTTGCAGCTGGCAAGTACAGAGGTCCACTTCATGGCATACCGTACGGGGTGAAGGATTTGTTTTCCCTACCCGGCACCAAAACCACCTATGGCGCGACGCCTTACAAGGACCAGGTACTTGACGAAACAGCCAGCATCATTACCAAATTGGAAGCGGCAGGAGGGGTCTTGGTGGGAAAATTCACACTTGGAGCCCTAGCCATGGGCGATGTATGGTATGGGGGAGTCACAAAAAATCCTTGGAACCTGAAGCAGGGAGCAAGTGGCTCTTCAGCTGGATCTGCTTCGGCGGTAAGTGCAGGATTGGTACCCTTCGCCATCGGCACGGAGACACTGGGCTCGATCGTATCCCCGTCCACTCGCAACGGCGTAACCGGACTTCGTCCCACCTTTGGGCGAATCAGCAGACATGGAGCCATGGCGCTCAGCTGGTCTATGGACAAGGTGGGCCCGATCTCCCGATCGGCCCTAGACAATGCGATCGTACTTTCCGTCTTGAATGGAATCGACCAGAAGGACCCGTCTACTATCCCTTCAGCCTTCAATTATTCGGCTAAAAGAGATGTCAAAAAATTGAAAGTAGGGTACTTCAGTTCCTTTTTTGAAGGAAATCGGGCGGGCATCGAAAATGACCGAGCGGTATTGGAACTTCTGAAAAACCAAGGCATCACTCTCCTCCCTGTGGAGTTGAAAACGAGCATCAACCCCGCTCCTTTAGTATCCATGCTGCTAGTAGAGGGCGCAGCTGCCTTCGATGAGTTGACCCGATTCGGTCTGGATGACCAACTGGTAGCCCAGCACAAGAATGCCTGGCCCAACGTCTTCCGAGCCGCGCGCTTTATCCCTGCCGTGGAATACATCCAAATGAGCAGGCAGCGAAGTCTATTGATCGAAGAAATGCATGCCTTGATGAAAGACTACGATGTAATCATCACCCCTTCTTTTGCTGGGCAGCAACTCCAAATCACCAACTTGACAGGCCATCCCGCACTCTGCCTACCCAATGGATTTGGAGCCAATGGTAGTCCAACTTCCATTACCTTATTGGCCAACCTATTTGATGAAGAAAAATTAATTATGGTGGGACGCCTGATTCAGGAAAATTCGGATTGGCAGGCCAAACGACCTCCGCTTTTTTCGAAATAGGATTTCCTTGGTGAATGAGACCTAAATCATCATTTCCCTTAGTCAAAAAAGAGGCCCCGTAAGATTCGGGGCCTTTTTTAGTGGATAAATCCTGAGATTTTAATGTGGTTAGGAGAAAGAAATAGAACTTTCTGCGTAGTCTCCAGTTTGTAATGATCTATTTTTCCTGTGGCTTGGTTCATAAAAAGTTCTCCCAGAGTGGTCGTGGAATAAAATAGGTTTTCATCCTTGATCTTAAATGTCACCCATGAAGGATAATTTTGGACGTAGCGAATCGAGAGTTCCTTCACCTTCCCTTTTTCCTCAGGAAGTAGCTCATGAATGAGCTGGTCCGGGGTAGTTCGAGTAGAATAAGCGCTTGCGAGGGAAGGAACATTGATGTCTGCTTCGTAAAAAGCTGCAAACTCTTCTTTCCAGTCCTCTGAGGTATAAACCAAATCCGCTACTTGCTCCTCCCCATTAATTACCGAGGTTTTCAGCACCGAATCTCCCTCTATTTTGCTTAGCTCTAGGTTGATAAAACTTTTCAAATCAAAGTAAGGAAGTTTGTCCATGGCCGGCTCCTCCGTCTTCGGAGAACATCCAATCGCCATCCCAAACAGCAATACCGCGAAGTAGTTTTTTAGATTCATGATTCTAGTAGTATGTTTCCCGTCATCTCTTCGGGAATACCTACCCCCATCAACTGAAGGATAGTGGGCGCTAAGTCTCCCAATTTCCCGTCTTTCACACTAAATTTCTGTTTGTCTACCACGATAAATGGTACCAGGTTGGTCGTATGCGCTGTATTTGGCGTACCGTCCTCATTGATCATTACGTCTGAGTTGCCATGATCCGCAATAACTAGGACCGTATACTCGTTTGCGATAGCGGCTTTCACTACTTTTTCAGCAGAGGCGTCCACTGCTTCGCATGCCTTTACGGCAGCATCAAAATCTCCGGTATGTCCCACCATATCTGCATTTGCAAAATTGAGACAGATAAAGTTTGCGCTTTTCTTATTGAGCTCTGCCGTAATCATCAAGGCGATTTCACCCGCACTCATTTCGGGCATCAAATCGTAAGTGGCCACCTTGGGCGAAGGGCACAAAATTCTGCTTTCCCCAATAAATTCTTTTTCCCTTCCTCCTGAAAAGAAGAATGTCACGTGCGGGTACTTTTCCGTTTCGGCAATCCGGATTTGTTTCTTTCCTGCCTTTTCCAACACCTCCCCAAGGGTATTGTTGAGCTTGTCCTTTTCAAATAAGACCTGTACTCCAGTAAAGGTTTCGTCGTAGGTCGTCAGTGTCAAGTAGTCCAAGTCCAACTTTTTCATGTTGAAATCTGGAAAATCACGCTGGCTAAGCGCTTGCGTGATCTCTCTACCTCGATCCGTGCGGAAATTGAAACAAAGCACCATGTCTCCCTCTTGGATGGTAGCCAGGGGCTTGTTGTCTTCGCCCACCTGAATGATGGGGCGGATAAATTCGTCTGTTACGTTATTGCTGTAAGACTTCTTGATGGAAGCCAGGATGTTCTTCGATTTTTCCCCTTCTCCTTCTACCATCGCATCGTAAGCAAGCTTTACACGCTCCCAACGGTTGTCCCGATCCATGGCATAGTATCGGCCAATCACGGAAGCAATTTTTCCAACGGATTGGTTCAAATGATTTTGAAGATCGCTTAGGTAAGTCAATCCTCCTTTTGGGTCGGTATCACGGCCATCGGTAAAGGCATGAATAAATACATCCTCCATCCCATGGTGTTTGGCAGCATCACACAAGCCCTTGAGGTGCTCGATGTGCGCGTGCACGCCACCATCGGATACCAATCCTAAAAAATGTACTTTTTTCTTTCCTGCTTTTGCCCGTTCAAACGCCGCGCTTAAGACAGGGTGGGTCAATAATTCCCCTTGTTGTACGGCCAAATTGATTTTTACCAAATCCTGGTAGACAATCCTTCCCGCACCAATGTTCATGTGCCCCACTTCGGAGTTGCCCATTTGACCTTCTGGAAGGCCTACCGCCAAACCTGATGCCTCCAATTTGGCATGGGGATACGTCTTGAATAAGCTGTCTATAAAAGGAGTGTTGGCCTTGTCGATGGCTGAAACCGCAGGATTGGTAGCGAGTCCCCAACCATCTAAAATCAGTAATAAAACGTTCTTATTCATGGCACAAATATAGTACAATTGTAACCAAAATTGGGGAGGAAAAGTTGCGAAATTGAGGGGCGGAAACAGGCATTTGCCTGGTTTGCAACCAATAAAAAATCAGCTGATTCGTGCATAACGGCTAAAATTACGCCCAAAAATGGGGTGCCTCTAATTCCTTCTGTTTGTAGGAATACCCTGGAGAAGTCCTTCGATGCTTTTCACCCAATCCTCAATCAGCCGTCTTGTCATGGGAGATAAACTCGAGGTTACGTTTAATGCCTTTCCACTTGGTGCGGGTGACGGCCGAACCTGAAAACACTCGTTTGAAGGTTTCTTCCGTAAGCTCTTTCCAATCTTGTGCTGCCAAGGCTTCCAAGTCCGAAGAAGGGCTAAACGCAGGCTCTTGATGTGGTTTTGAAAATCGGTTCCAAGGGCAGACGTCCTGACAGACATCGCAGCCAAACACCCAATTGTCCATTTTCCCCGCAAAGGAGGTAGGAATCGCATCTTTTAGTTCGATGGTGAGGTAAGAAATACAGCGGGAACCATCCACAACCCCCGGGGCGACTATGGCATCCGTGGGGCATGCATCCATGCAAGCTGTGCAGGTGCCGCAATAATCCTTGGCCAAGGGAAGGTCTGGAGTAGCCTCCAAATCGATCACCAATTCTGCCAAAAAGAAGAAACTTCCCATGGAACGATTGAGGAGGAGGCTGTTTTTGCCGATCCAGCCCAGCCCAGCGCGCTGGGCCCATTGCCTCTCCAATATCGGGGCGGAATCCACAAAACTTCTACCCCCGATCTCACCAATCTCCTCCCGCAGGCAAGTCAGAAACTCGCGGAGCTTTTCCTGAATGACATCATGGTAATCTTTACCATAAGCATATTTAGCCAGCTTGATTCCTTCGGTTCCTTCGGAAAGGGTCCGCTCTGGAAAGTAATTGTATACCAGGGAGACGACCGTCTTTGCGCCTTCGACCAGCTTTCGGGGATCGAGTCGCTTATCAAAATGATTGGCGAGGTAACCCATGCGGCCTTGGTAATCCCGGCGCAGCCATTCCTCGAGTTTGGGTGCTTCCTCAGCCAAAAAATCGGCTTTGGCAATTCCACAGAAGTCAAAGCCCAAGCGCTTGGCTGTGGATTTGAGAAGGTGGGCATGCCGATCGGGAGCAGTCATCATTTCCCGAAAATAGGGAGATTTCCCCTTTTCTTGCTAGTAAATCCTGCAGATAGGAATGATTGCGTCCAAACTGTACTCCTTTACAATCCCCTTAGAGATGGAGCCCAAGTTGCACACAGAAAGTTCTCTCCTGTTTTTTTATTTAAATTTTTTCCTCCTTCAAAACTCCTTGCCCCTATTGCGTGTTGTACTAACGCATGCGCAAGTCATCCCTGTTTTTGGGAATCTTGTTTACCTAATTCCAGTCCATGAAAGGGTTTCGTTTTACCAAATTCATCCCCACACTCGATCCAGAAAAAAATCGGTTTGACAGCCTATTGGATATTTTTCTGCAACTCGTCACCATGACTGGGGGAGATGTAGCCGAAGCACTGAGCTGGTTGACCAACCTGGACAAGCGCTACCAGCTGACTAGCCCAGACTACGGCATCGGCAACTTCATTGATGACCTCAAGTCCAAGGGATACCTCAGCGAGGAAAATCAGCAAGGCAAATTTGAAATCACTGGAAAGGCAGAGCAAACGATCCGAAAAAGCGCTTTGGAAGAAATTTTCGGCAAGCTGAAAAAGAGCAAGTCGGGTCAGCACCGTACACAAATTTCTGGTCCTGGGGAAGAGCAAGGATCTGAGCGACGTGCTTATGAATTTGGCGATAATCTGGATCAAATCGCACTAACCGATTCCCTGCGCAATGCCCAAGCCAATCGAGGCATTGGTGGTGATTTTCTATTGACCGAGGATGACTTGGAAGTGGTGGAAAACGAGCAGCGTACCCAAACCTCCACGGTCTTGATGATTGACATTTCCCACTCGATGATCTTGTATGGAGAGGACCGAATTACCCCTGCCAAAAAGGTGGCAATGGCCTTGGCGGAATTGATCAAGACCCGATACCCCAAAGATACCCTAGACATCATCGTCTTTGGAAACGATGCTTGGCAGATTGAAATCAAGGATTTACCCTACCTGCAAGTGGGGCCCTACCATACGAATACGGTGGCAGGACTTGAGCTTGCCATGGATTTACTTCGACGAAGAAAAAACCCGAACAAGCAGATTTTCATGATCACCGATGGCAAGCCTACTTGCCTGAAGGTGGGCATCAAGTACTATAAAAATGCTTTTGGCATTGACAGCAAGATTTTGGCTGAAACCCTGAAGCTTGCCGCCCAATGTCGAAAACTGAAAATACCAGTAACCACCTTTATGATTGCCTCCGACCCCTACCTGAAAGAGTTTGTCAAAGAATTTACCCAGGTCAACAATGGCAATGCCTATTACAGCAGCTTGAAAGGGCTAGGCAATTTAATTTTTGAAGATTACAGACGAAACCGAACCAAACGCTTTTAGCATGGATTACGCACAACTCAAAGGAGAGCAACTCCTTCAAATCAAAACTCTTGGCCAATTGAAGGCAGCAGGCTACAGCCCAAAGTCCATCAAAGAGGAACTTCGAGACAACCTGATCCAGAAGATCAAAGCGAAGGAAAACGTATTTGAGGGCGTTTGGGGATACGAAGACACCGTCATTCCAGACATCGAACGGGCGATCCTTTCCCGGCACAACATCAACTTGCTCGGACTTCGCGGACAGGCTAAAACCCGCATTGCGCGGATGATGACCCTACTCTTGGACGAATACGTGCCCGTTCTCCACGGCTCAGAGCTCAATGAAGACCCGCTTCTTCCACTCACTACCCTTGGCAAAAACCTGATTGAAGAAAAAGGGGATCAGTGCCCTATCTCCTGGTTGCACCGATCCGAGCGCTATGCTGAAAAATTAGCCACCCCAGACGTATCCGTAGCTGACTTGATTGGTGATGTCGATCCCATCAAGGCTGCCACGCTTAAGTTAAATTACAACGACGAGCGGGTGATACATTATGGACTCGTCCCTCGTT
>JACCDT011935573.1_pt1 | contig 25667 bp, 18 predicted proteins | sample 7446291 | NCBI WGS metagenome assembly JACCDT01 (sample SAMN15323446, study PRJNA562643) | freshwater metagenome | isolation source: river surface water | place: USA:Blue River Watershed | collected 2017-08-17 | reverse complement strand
AATATTGTTACTGTTAATCCAGTTAACGTAAACGCAACAGGAACATATCTTGTAACTTACAATGTAACTGATGCTTCAGGTAATGTAGCAACACAAGTAACAAGAACAGTTAATGTGGTACCTTTGCCTGTGTTTACAATTTACGCAACAGCAACAGGAACAGGAACAATAACTCCTAATGCTACAACCTCAGTCACACAAGGAAACAATCAAATTATATCCTTAACACCTGACGTTGGATCAACGCTTATATCTTTAATTGTTGATGGTGTTTCAGTAGCCACAGCAACAACATATACTTTTATCAATGTTCAAAGTAACCATATAATAGACGCAACTTTTGCTGTTGACAGTGCTCCTTTGTTTTCAATAACTTCGACTTCTGGTTCAAACGGAACAATATCCCCTCTTGGTTCTACTAATGTTGTCTCTGGTGGAAACCAAACATATACTATTACCCCTAATACTGGATATTTAATAAATAGCATTGTTGTAGATGGTTCCCCTGCTCCAATAAGTAATACATATGTCTTTAATCCAGTTTTTGCAACACATACAATTGATGTAACTTTTTCTCTAGCACCTGTGATTATAATTAATTCAACAATTAATGGAATATACTATGCTTCAAGTTACTTAGACTCAGCGGCTGCCTCATCACTTGGTATTAATGGTACTTCAACAATTATAAATTCAACCACAACTTCCCCAATTAATCTTAATAACGTATATTTAAATGATGCGAATATTTCAAGTTCAACACTTTCAACCATACAAGCAACTAGTTCTACAATTATTAACAGTGACATTACCAACTGTACTATTCTTAATTCTTTTGTAAAAAATTATTTTGCAGTTGGATGTAACATCTCTAATTCTACTGTGGACCCACCAGCAGGATTAAATGATTTATCAGGAACCTTCGCAACAAGTAGTAGCATTTACGTTTCTGATGTGATTAATAGTACTTCTACTAATTCATACATAGCAACATCCACAATAAATAATTCGAATATAATTAATTCAACATCTACTGATTCGACCATTGCATCATCAACAATAAATAATTCTGATATTGCAACTTCTACAATAACAAATAGTGAAGTTTCAACTTCGACTGTAGATACAAGCACGGTTACTGATTCTACTGTAAATAACTCAACTATTGATAATTCAACATTAGTAAACAGCACTAGTACCGACAGTGTTATAACAAATAGTACGACCACCGATTCTGTAATTGATAATAGTAACGTATCAACATCAACTGTAGATACTAGTACAATTACTGATTCTACTGTTAATAACTCAACCACTGATAATTCAACAATAACTAATAGTACTAGTGACAACAGTACAGTAATAAACAGTGATGTTGCAACTTCTACAATAACAAATAGTGAAGTTTCAACTTCAACTGTTGATACAAGTACAGTTACTGATTCTACTGTAAATAACTCAACTACTGATAATTCAACACTAGTAAACAGTACTAGTACCGACAGTGTCATAACAAATAGTACGACCACCGATTCTGTAATTGATAATAGTAATATTGCCACAAGTACTGTGACTAACAGTGATTTAGCGTCATCAACAGTTAACTTAAGCAATATTACTAATTCAAACGTTGCTTCGTCTACAGTTAATACATCTACAATTAATAACAGTACAAGCACAAATAGTACGATTACTAACAGCACAAGTACTGATTCAAATGTCACAAATAGTAATGTTGCAACGAGTACTATATCAAACAGCGGCTTAACAAATTCTTTTGTAACTGTTTCAGATATAATAAGCTCTGATATTGTTTCGACCACTATTACACTTTCTAATTTTACAAATAGTACTAGTACAAATAGTGTGGTTACAAATAGCACGACGACTAACGCTTTAATTACAGATAGCACAATAGCCACAAGTACGGTTACATCAAGCACAATTGCAAGCTCCACTGTTGCGTCATCCACAATCAATTCATCAAATATTTCAAACGCTACAACAACTAATTCAGTAATTAACAACAGTACTGTATCAACATCTACTGTTAATCAAGGTACTGTCACAAATTCTAATGTAGCTTCGTCTACAGTTGATACATCTACAATAAATAACAGTACAAGTACAAACAATGTGATTACAAACAGCACAACAACTGATTCTGTCATTGCAGATAGCAATATAGCAACAAGCACAGTAACAAATAGTGATGTAGTGTCTTCAACTGTAACCGATTCTAATGTTGCAACATCAACTATTGATAACTCAAACATAACTAACTCAACCTCGACTGATTCTACTATTGCAACATCAACAATAAATGATTCTACATTGGATACCTCTACAATAACCTCATCAAATGTTAGTACTTCAACAATTACTGACAGTAATATAGCAACCTCTACTATTATTCAAAGTACAACTACAAATTCAGATATTGCTTCATCTACAATTAATACTTCTGTGATTAATAATAGTACAAGTACAAATAGTACGATTAATAACAGCACAAGCACTGATTCTGTAATTACAAATAGCATAATAGCGACAAGCACAGTGACAAACAGTGACGTAGCATCTTCGACTGTTGCATCTTCTACTATTGACACATCAACAGCTACAAATAGTACAACAACTAATTCAATTATCGATAATAGTACAATTGCCACAAGTACAGTAACTGATAGCAATGTTGCAACTTCAACAATAACGGAATCCGTAGTTACATCAACAATATCTTCAAGTTCTACAATTACAAATAGTAATCTTGCTTCAACTACACTTTCAAACAGTTTTGTAACAAATGCTACAACAACAAATACAACAGTTTCTAATTCTACAGTTCAAAATGCAACAGTTTCAAATGGTGTTATCATAAACAATGTAATATCAAGTGGAACTATTACACCTGCAGGAACAACAACCCCTACTATTATTTCAACATCAACACCACTTGCAACTTTTATAAACTTTAATCCAATCGCAAGCTTCACAACTGCATTAAGTGGACTAGTTGCGACATTTACCGATACAAGTGCTGACCTAAATAGTGGAACATCGTTCGGTGATATTTGGACATACCTATGGAATTTCGGCGATGGAGCAACTACTACAACAACAACTGCAACACTTGGAAGTAACCAATCACATACATACAGTACTGCCGGAACATACTCTGTAACACTTACACTTACAGACAGTGGGGCAAATACATCTGTATCTACAAATGTAATCAGCCCTACATCTCCTGTAATAATCCCTCCTGTTGTTTCAGGTGGTGGAGGATCATCATCTATCTCAAGTGGTAGTTATTGGTTATATGCAACACCTACACCCATGATTGCAGGAGTTTCTACCTCAATACCAATTTCAAGCGCAACACCTACAACTACATCACCTGATAAATACACATTCACTCGTACATTAACTATTGGTTCAACTGGAAATGATGTAATTGCATTACAACAAATTCTAAAATACTATGGTTACTTTACATTCCCAACTATCACAGGATACTTTGGACCAGTTACACGTGATGCGGTTATCTCATTCCAACGTGCAAATAATCTTGCACCATACCCTGGAACTGTTGGGCCTCGTACCCGTGAACTCTTAAATAGTCTACAATTAGCAACAGGAACAATCCCTACTCTAGAAGTTTCTACATCAACATATAATAATGTATATTCACCTGTAAAAACATACAAGAAAAAAATTATAGAAATACTCCCTAAAGTGGAAACTAACATAGCAACAACATCAGCAACTACACAGAAAAAAACAACATGGACAAAAGTGTTAAGGTTTATTGAGTCAGTGTTTGGCAACCTAGAACAAGTTGTTCCTATTACAAAATAATAGTTATTTGTTAGAACATTACTCGTTAGGAAAATAAAAAACAAATTACTGTGGTATCATAATCACATAATCTTACTTACTTATGAATCCAGATAAAGCAAATAAAAAATGTGTCGTTTGTAAAATAGACTTGAACACTATGAAAAGTTTCAGGGAGCGTGAGGATTGGGAAAGTGTTAAGTTCTGTAGTAGTAAGTGTAGGAAAGCAACAACGAGTAAAAAGAGACGTTAGTTATTAGGAAGATACAGCACAAACAGAGATAAAGAGTATATTAATACTCTTACACATTTAATTTCTTTTTTAGTTCGGTTAATTTGTTATCTAATAAAAATTTTGACAGGTCAATATTTTTATCAAAACCTCTTGAGCCATAAATTTGACCTGGAACATCAAAACTTATATCGAAAAAACGGTCAATCTTATTATTCTTTGTCATTCTTATTTTTTTGAGTAAAGAAAACATTTCTTTTTCAGAAAAACAAATAATCATTGTTTTCCAAAATTCTCGTCTGGATTTAATATTATCTTTAGTTTCATACTCAGGATATAAACCAAACAAAAAATAATAATCAGCATTTCCAGGTTTATATTTATCAATAAAATTATTAAACCAGAAATGGTATTTATATATTTTTCTCTTGTCCTTCCTTTCGCGTGAATCACTAATATATGAACGTGAACTTTTTACTTGAATTCTTAAAAAATTATTTTTCTTATCGTTATGAATAAGAAAATCAATTCCTTTCTGTTGTCGACTTGTTGGAACATAAAAGGAACACCCACTCTTTAATTTACCTTTTAATTCATTTATTGCTTCATATTCTGAAAAAGGTAAAGTGAATATTGGTTCCATATATATATTATTGTAAAAAATTTATGACTTTTTAAGCCATTCGGATTCTTGGCGAACGAGTACCTTTTTCGGGTCATGAGTACTTGCCAATATCATCTTCACAGCTCTTTCCATTCTTGTTCCTTGTGAACCTTTCACATAGACAACGTCATTCGGACCAAGTACTTGAACCAATTCTTTCCCTGCGTCAATTGCTGTATCACATTGCATAATATTGTCATCTAACATTTTTCCATCAAGTGCCCCCTCAGCCATTATGCGCGCACGAATACCAACTGTGTATAATTTATGACATGACTTCGATGCTTCCATTCCTATCTTATAATGCTCATCGTGGGTGTGTTGCCCGAGTTCAAGCATATCTCCAAGCACTGCAATCTTACGCCCTTTCACACTCATTTCACTTAAAGTTTTTAGTCCGTGTTCTGTAGCTTTCGGCGATGCGTTATAAGTATCATCAATAATTGTAGAACCATTCATACCTCTCAATAATCTCATTCTTCCTTTTGGTTTATCGGCATCACGAAGCGACGCACACGCAACTTCAAGGGAAATATTTAGCTCGCGAGCAATAGCAAGTGCGGGTAGCGCACAATATACTGGCGACTTACCAACTACTTCAGGTAAGACTACGTGACATTTTTCATTACCCATTACAACATCTGCTTCAGTACCATCTAATGGATTACCGTACATCTTAACGTGATCTGCCTTAATGTCTGCATTCTCGTGAATACCGATACTTACTTTACGAGCATTTGTTGTTTCTAATAATTTCTTTGCATCATTATCATCTGCGTTGTAAATAAATAAACCTGTGTCCTTAAGTGCTTTCACTAGATACCCCTTTTCGGTTATAACTGCGTCGCGATCAGGAAAGAATTCTATATGCACAGGCACCTGGCCGAACTGTGTTACAACAGTAATGTTAGGATTTACCCAACTAGCAATATCTCTTATGTCCCCTGGTCTATCAGCTCCTATTTCAAGAACAAGGTGAGTAGGATAACTTTTTTGCCAAATAACAAAAATACCACGCACCATAATAACCATCCACTTAAATGGATTACTCCAGCCAGATTTTTCACCAAGAATAGTTAAAGGCACTCCGAATTCACTATTCATACTCTTCTCACTACGGCGAGTATAAAAGTGTTGTTTCATCACTGCATAAATTGCGTCCTTAGTACTAGTCTTACCGAGATTCCCCGTCACCCCAATAATAAATGGTTTATGCTTCTTAAGGACGAGTTTTGCTTCCCAAGTTAGGATTCTTATGATTATTGGTTTAATGAGATCTTTCATATTGGTAATTTCTGATTAAGTTTGATAGTTAATAGTTTAACATAAGAGCGACACCTTCGGTGTCGCTCTTATGTGTATTATCAACCCTGTTAAATTTATATGTCTAATGCCTTAAATAAAGATATTCTGCACAGTCACACTTCTTAACCTTCTTACCACTACCACATGGACATGGGTCATTTCTACCAGCTTTCACCTTTTCAACACCTGTTAATTGATTACTACCTCCTTCGTTTGGTATTACTTGCACAAAATTATTCTGCTCTATCTGTTGTGCTTGTTGTTGTGCAAAAAATCCATCCATATTTTCAATAAACAAAATAAGTTCAGAACGTAATGAGCCCTCGAGACCTCTAAACATTCTTAGTCCTTCCTTCTTATATTCTACGAGTGGATCACGTTGACCGTATGCACGCAAATTCACACTAGAACGTAAATGTTCCATTGCATCCAAATGTTCCATCCATAATGTATCGATAATTTGCAACATCATAACACGGAAAATATGTCTGACGGCCTCTTTGGTATATTGTTTTTCTTTTTGCTTTATAACTTCTTCAAGTTCTGGTTTTTCTACAACAAGTTCTGCAATCACCTCATCTACAAATTCTTCATCGTTAAATAATATCTTTCGACGCTTGGTATAAATACTTGTACGCTGATGATTAAGAACATCATCGTATTGAAGTGTATGTTTACGAGTATCAAAATGGAAACCTTCAATTTTTTCTTGCGCACCTTCAAGAGCACGAGATACCATTTTACTTGATACTGGTTCATCTTCTGGAATGCCGAAACGCCCCATCATATTCTTGATATTACTTGAACCGAATACTCGCATGAGATCATCTTCAAGTGATACGAAGAATTGCGTTTCTCCAACATCTCCCTGTCGTCCTGAACGACCTCTTAACTGATTGTCGATACGACGGGCCTCATGACGCTCGGTTCCAATCACAAATAATCCCCCAAGTGAAAGCACGTCCTCGCGTTCACTTTCAGTTGCTTGTGGCCCTCCTAGTTTAATATCCACTCCACGTCCTGCCATGTTAGTCGCGATAGTTACGGCTCCTTTCTTTCCAGCAGCAGCAATAATCTCTCCTTCTTTTTCGTGATTCTTCGCGTTAAGAATTGTATGTGGCACACCAGCACGTCTTAGATATTCTGAAACTTCTTCATTCTTCTCAATAGAAATAGTACCAATAAGTACTGGTTGTCCTTTCTCATGTAGTTCTTTTATCTTCTTAGAAAGTGCCTGCCACTTGCCTTTTTCTGACTGAAAAATAAAATCAGCGTGGTCGGTTCTGTGAATTGGGTTATGAGTTGGAATTGGTGTAACAACAAGACCATATACTTTATAAAATTCTTCTTTCGATGTTTCTGCGGTTCCTGTCATACCGGCCAACTTTTCATAAAAACGGAAGTAATTCTGGAAAGTTATAGATGCGAGTGTACGTGACTCTTGTTCTATCTTTACGTTTTCTTTTGCCTCCACTGCTTGATGTATACCATCTGACCAACGACGCCCAGGTTGCATACGTCCAGTGAATTCATCCACAATAATAACTTGATTATCCTTCACGACATATTCACGTTCACGCAAGAACAATGCCTTTGCTTTTACAGCAGTCTCAAGATGGTGCACGTATTTCATTCCTTCAACAGAATAGATATTAGAAATACCGAGACTAGTTTCAGCTTTTGTAATACCAACTTCTGTGAGTGCTATCGCGCGTTGTTTCTCATCTACATTATAATCATCACCTTCAACCAATGAGTCTGCAATATGAGCGAACTTCATATACATATCACTTGATTCTTGTGCCGGTGCAGAAATAATAAGCGGAGTACGTGCTTCATCGATTAAGATTGAGTCTATTTCATCCACAATCGCATAATGATGTGTATGTTGCGTAATTGTTTCTTTACTGTAACCAATGTTATCTCTCAAATAATCAAAACCGAATTCATTATTCGTTCCATAAGTTATATCTGCTTTATAAGCTTCTTGACGTCCACATGGATTAAGAAAATCATATACGACTTTATATGAACCAACTTCGGCTGCCTCCGTATCATCTTTCTTTTCTTCTTCTTCACTAAGATGTGTACTATCGTACATAAAAGACGACTGATTGTTTATGACTGAAATAGTAAGACCGAGTGCGTCATACACTTGCCCCATCCAAACAGCGTCACGACGAGAAAGATAATCGTTCACTGTTACAATATGTACACCGCGTCCAGTGAGTGCATTTAGGTATGCTGGAAGTGTTGCCACAAGAGTCTTTCCTTCTCCAGTACGCATTTCTGCTATATGACCACGATGAAGAAGTATTCCTCCGATAACCTGTACACGATAATGCATTATCTTAAGTGTGCGACGAGATGCTTCACGAACAAACGCAAAGGCCTCAGGTAGAACATTTTCCAAAACTTCTTTTTCTTTAGCTTTTAGTTCATCACCTTTTAACCCCTCAATTTCCTTCATTACCTTTTCCTTAAGAATTAGACTTTTATACTTCAATTCGTGGTCAGAAAGGGTTTTTAAGGCCTCCTCGTGCGAAAAAACGCCCTCTACAAGAGGTTCTAGCTTCTTGATGGTCTTTATCGACTCATCCGGGAAAATCATGCTTATTCCTTTAGAAATTAATGACATGGGATAGTTGTTAGTTACTGGTTAATAGTTACTAGTTGTGAATACAAATTCTACCATAAACACGGGTTTTTTGCTAAAAAAATAAAATTACTGTAGTATCAAAAATAGACTACTTTTAAGGAGATTGGTGTTATGAATAATTATATAGGGACCCGCTATATTGACGGCCTTGTTCTTTCAGAATACAGAAGTTATGAAGAATCAAGTGGTGATACATCACACGGAGATGAAAATGATTTTGTTATAAAACGACTCTATGTAGCAGCAGAACAAAATGAAGCAAAAGAGTGGGAGCTCGTTGCATACATTGAAGTTGAAACAGTTGAAATACAAGGAGACGGCGAAGACACCGGTGATCTCTATCCTAGTGTTGAAGTTTATCGACTTCCATTTCCTTTCGATTTAAAACTTCGAAAACAAATCATTCGACTAATCGCAGAACATCCAAAATTTTTTGCGGCTTAAATTCATCTGAAAAGAGAGTTGCCTTAGGTAACTCTCTTTTGTTTTTTGTAATCATAAAATACTCTATATGATTTACTGGCCAGAAACTGCTTTAGATACGAGGTAGAGAATATTTTTTCGACTAAGAGATCTATTTTGGTCCAAGACCCGAATCTGCTAATTCGACGTCGCATGGAGAAAAAATATTCTCTAACGAAGTAGATGAAGTAGTTTCTGGTCAGAAAAAGAAAAACGCCTCATGGGAGTGAGACGTTTTTCCGAAGAAACAAATGCGACTATGCGCGCTTTGCTGACTTCTTTGCAGTCTTCTTTGCAGCCTTCTTTGCAACTTTCTTTGTTGCCTTCTTTGCTACTTTCTTTACTGCTTTCTTTTTTGCTGCCATAAAAATATTTTTATTATACAAATCAGAGAGTATTAGTAATTATTATGATCACGACCGTAATCATTACTCTCGATATATTAAGTATTACATCTCTACACCTACATACAATAGATTTCAATGTTAATTATGTGGATAACTTTTTTTATTTAAAAATTTAATTTTTCATGTAAAATGCAAATGCGAAGAGTTTGCATTAATGCATAAAATTAAGTAAAATTTATTGCTTCTGGTTATACTATATAAATTAATACTTTTTTAAATTTAGACTTCAGTGAAGAACAAAAAATAGCCACTTCATGGCTATTTTTTATATCATATTTATTTATAATTTATCTTTATTAACTACTTACTAGATAATGCTCCGTAACTATGATTTTTTGCGGCACATCTGCATCCATGATGACCAATATGCTCCTTCACGAATTCTTCTCCGTAGTCATAACAAATTTCTTCCCCTTCTTTTATATTCTTAATAGCTTTAATGAACACACGCCCTTTCTTAATCTCACTTTCGGAATTTGCCGCTTCCTCACAAGCATGATTACAATAACGTGCAACATTCCATCTAGGTGTTCCGTCAATTGTTTTATTACGAGTCACTTCGAAAAGATATTGGCTGGTTGTTTTTTTGTCTGCTTCTTCTTTATTTAAAATATTCCCAATATATTCTATAATCAATTCCCCTTTCTTGATATTCTCTCCTGCGAAAAGACCGAGTCCAGCAACACCGCGCTTTACTTTCACCACTTTAAAATGATGGTCTGGTAATGGTTTTGCATGCGTTTCCATTTTTACGTTTTTCTTCGTAATTTTTTTGGTAATAATTTCGATATTTTTCTTCGAACCTGATTTTAAAATCTTTGACTGTTTTGTAAGCATAGATATGATAGTATTATTAGTAATATAAGAATAGCAATTATAATATCACATACACATCATGAAACAAGTCCCAGAACAACTAAATAAACCTTTCAATGCAGAAACAGTTGAATCATCTCTCTATGATATGTGGGAAAAGAGTGGTTATTTCAATCCGAACAATTTACCTGGTGAAAGAAAAGAATCATACTCTATTGTTCTTCCCCCACCGAATGTAACTGGGACACTGCATACTGGCCACGCTATTATGCTTGCTATACAAGACACACTCATTAGATATAAACGCATGGCAGGATATAAGACATTATGGCTTCCTGGAACAGACCATGCTGCTATTGCCACTCAATCTGTTGTAGAAAAGAAAATATATAAAGATGAAGGAAAATCTCGCCACGACATCGGACGTGAAGAAATGCTAAAACGTATTAATGAATTCGCCCTTGAAAGCCAAAAGACAATAATCTCACAATCTAAAATAATGGGAGCGTCTTTAGATTGGTCAAGACTCGCATTCACACTCGATGATAAAAGAAATCTCGCAGTTAGGACCATGTTTAAGAAAATGTATGACGATGGATTAATTTATCGTGGACAAAGAATTGTGAACTGGGACCCGAAAGGTCAAACCACCATCAGTGATGATGAAACAGTATCTGAAGAAAGAAAAGGAAAAATGTATACATTCAAATATAGCACTGACTTCCCTATTGCTATTTCATCTACTCGACCAGAAACAAAAGTTGGTGATGTGGCAGTTGCTGTGCACCCAGATGATGATAGATATAAAGAATATGTTGGCAAAGAATACAATGTCGTGTTCGCAGGATGTCCTATTACAATAAAAGTTATTGCTGATAGTGCAGTAGAAAAAGATTTTGGAACAGGAGCGCTCGGTGTAACGCCGGCACATAGTCAAATAGACTGGGAAATCAAAGAACGCCACAACTTGCCTGTGAAACAAGTGATTAACGAATACGCTAAGATGTATGGACTAGCAAATGAAGAGTTGAACGGCAAAAAAGTAGCGGATGCACGTGAATATATTGTGAACTGGTTAAAAGAAAATAATTTAATTATTAGTGAAGAAGATGTAACTCAAAATATTCCAACAGCTGAACGTACTGGCGGTGTAATTGAACCATTACCAAAGTTACAATGGTGGATTGCAGTGAACAAACCTTTTAAACATTTTGGAGTAGAAACGACTCTCAAAAATTTGATGAGAAAAGCTGTCGAGAATAAAGATACTACAATTATTCCTGAACATTTCGAAAAGATATATTTCCATTGGATTGAAAACTTGCATGACTGGTGTATTAGTCGTCAAATTTGGTATGGCCATCGTATCCCTGTTTATTATAAAGGAGACGAAATACATTGTGATATTAATCCACCAACTGGAGATGGTTGGGTACAAGATGAAGATACATTAGACACATGGTTCTCATCAGGCCTTTGGACATTCTCGACACTTGGTTGGCCAGAGAATACTGATGACATGAAAACATTTCATCCAACCACACTTCTTGAGACTGGACATGACATACTTTTCTTTTGGGTGGCTCGCATGATTCTAGCTTCCATGTATGTATTTAACGAAGCCCCTTTTAAACACGTTTATCTTCACGGCATGGTTCGTGATGTTCAAGGTCGCAAAATGAGTAAGTCATTGAATAACGCTCTTGACCCTCGTGACTTATCCACGAAGTATGGGACCGATGCTCTTCGTATGTCTCTCCTTGTTGCCAATGGCCCTGGAAATGATTTGAAGCTTGGGGAAGATAAAGTTAAGGCCTACAAATTATTTGCGAATAAGATATGGAATGCAACACGATTCGTTCTTGAAAAAACTGAGGACTTTGAAAAAGAAGTTGCTTTAAACGATGAAGATCAAGCAACGTATGATGCATGGATAGAAAAGCATAAAGATATAACGAGTGATTTAGAAAACTATCGCCTACATCTAGCCTCAGAAAAAGTTTATGATTATTTCTGGAAAGTATTTTGTGATGAAATAATTGAAACTCGTAAGACAAGAATTCTTGAAAATAAAGACAAAGTAAGTGCTCAAACATTATTACTTAAACTTCTTCGTGAACAAATAATTACCATTCATCCATTTATGCCATTTATTACTGAAGAAATTTGGAAATATATAAAAAGAGATGGAGATGATTTATTAATTGTTACCAAATGGAATTAGTCTAAAGTCCATAAAGTGTTTATGTCAAAGACACGATTTTGCTAAATCGAAGTCTTTAAAGTGATACTAAGTGGATAACAACTTTGTTGTTATCCACTTGTGTTTTATATTTACTTTCAACTTTATAGACTTTCAACTTTCGACTACCTTGGGTGTGTATAACTTTTAACAATTAAAACAATACAAGCTGTATACTAGACACATACACAAATAACTGTCTATTATTATGCTTAAAGAAAAAAAATCATTTTTTGAACGTCTTGCTGGCTCTATAAGCGTGGACGACGAAGAAGAACAGGTAGACTTCCAACCAGAACAAGAACTGGAAGAAGAAGTCGAAGAAGTTCCAATAAAACATACAGCTTCAAGGAGACAAGAGTCTACTTCTGTATCTGTTACTCCTACACGTGCAAAGTCACGCCATTTAACACTTGATGAAGATATGGAAGAAGTTGATCCAGACATGGAAGAAGGAGAACTTTCTGTTGATGTTTATCAAACAGCAAATGAAATTATTATTGAAGCCATGGTTGCTGGTGTAAAACCAGAGGACCTTCACCTATCTATCACTCGTGATATGGTTACTATCAAAGGACGTCGTGATGGTAATACTCAAGTTACTCATGATGATTATTTCTACAAGGAATTATATTGGGGAACTTTTACAAGAACAATACTACTTCCACATGAGGTAGAAATTGAAGAAGCAGAAGCAGTTGAGAAGCACGGACTACTTATCATCAGATTACCGAAGGTGGATAAGGCTAGACAGACGAAGTTGAAGGTGAAGTCGATATAACAAAAACAAAAACCGCATTACTGCGGTTTTTTGATTTCTAGAAAAGAATATCTTTGCCTGCTTATACATTGACCTTGATACATTGGGTTTTCAAAAAGTGAGCGCTATGCATCACCTTTTGAAAATTCATGCCCAGAAAATACAAATTCTACTTCCTCTCCTGGGTATAGTTTTAGACTTCTGACTTTTAGTGTATCTGAGCTGTGCAAATCTTTGTTTTCTGAAAAAGAAACTACTTCCAAATCATCAACGTGCTCACCTTCTTGAAAAAGGGCTAGCATTTGATTTGGAACAAATCTTTGCATTGAACTTTGAACCTCAGACATGATGTATCTCCACAAATAATGAGCGATAAATAAGATACTACATTTAGTTATCAAAAAATGCAAGGTGACAAAAATCTAGAAAGTAAAAACCAGCATTACTGCTGGTTTTTTGCTTGTAAACTTTCGTACGCAAGCATTGATGATTCATATACATAACTAATCACGCGAGGCATTTCAATTGGTGTTGTTTGGCTTTTTGGTTTTCTCATTTGACCTTGAGCATCCCAACTAATTCTTGGAAAAACTTCAACAATTGGTTTTAACAAATGAGTTGTTTCTGGTCCTAGCCCACCTCCAATTGCAATTTTTTCAATGGGTATAACTTTTGTAAACATCCTAAGATATTCCAAGGTAACCTCGGGATTAAGCGGCTCCCCTTTACCCATAGAAAAATCTATAAGAAAATAATCGACACAGTCTAGATAATTCAAAGCTTTTTCTAACACTTTTTCTAGTGAATTATCTAATTCTTTTACTGCGTCTTTCCCAATTTGCAAAATAATTTCAATTGAAGGATGTTGAGATTTTATTTCTTTAACTATTTTTACTTCTGGCCAAACCATATCCAGTTGCAATCCATGCAAGTAAGGACCAGACCGCCTTATTGCTTCATGTAAATCTAATGAAGTAGTTAAAGGAGGATTATCATAATCAGCATAATGAATGACATTAAAAACATCGTCATCGTCTGAAAAAAGTTTTTTTAAACCTTCTTCGTTGAGCCAAATATTTTCCCATCCAGTAAATGTTTTTATACCATTTTGAACCTTGTAACTGGTCATGGCACCAACATGTAATCTGTGAATTGAGCGAGGTGCAAGAAACTTCTTTGCTTCAATTACTTGGTCACGACTTGTAAAATCAGTGACCCCAACATAAGGTTGACCTTTATTTCTATTAGCATTTTTAGATGTCATGTTTTTCTCCAAAATGAAGGAACTACTTATAATTTTATACTACTTTATTAAATCAAAAATGCAAGTGTTGTTATTTTCATAATATATAGTAGTATAACGATTAGTTGCACAAAAATACGAAAGGAAAGCAAAATGAAGGATGAAACATTTGGAGAAAAGTTCCGTAAATTACGTGATGGTAAATTAACCCCACAGGACTCATGGAAATTCCGTCATGGTCATACTTTTATGGGGGTCACACTGAAAATTACTTTCGTGAGGCCAGCTTACGAAATAACATCAGAAGACTTGAGAAAATTTTTACTTGAAGCTGTCTCATTGAGTGAACCAACCGATATACAAATTTATTTCAAAAAACCAGTGCCACTTGTGCTAAGTGATGAATACTTAGCTAAGAAATTCAACTCTGCTCTTGATGAATTATTTGAGTCCAATTTTATTCCTGTTACTTTAAACATTAAATGCACACCTTCTGGACCAGGATATCTAAGAATGCATTTATTTGGCAAAGATGACCTTCCTGTTGAGCCAGGAATTGAACAATCTTCAGACACCCTACAGATGTAGGGTGTTTTATTTTATCTTGGCCAGTATTGGTCACAGTTTAGAGTTTTTTAAAATGCTTGGACCCAGGCTCGGTCACCGCTAGGGATTTTCTTTTTCGTCTAACGACTCAAACAAAATCTCCTATCCTCGACCCCGAGAAAAACCGACAAATTTATTTCAAAAAATACTGAACCCTATTTTTTGAAATAAATTCGTGGACCGGTTTTTCGTTCGAGCCGGCCGCAAGACAGTAATCTGTCTTGCTGTCCAAGCACAAAATACAAAAAGCGATATCATGTGACATCGCTTTTTGTATTTTGTGCTTGGACCCAGGCTCGAACTGGGGACCTATTCCTCTTCAGGGAAGCGCTCTACCAACTGAGCTATCCAAGCATATTTTAATTATACCACCGACATTATATATTCACGTTTTAACAATCTATTTTTGGCCAAGCCATGAATCTGCTGATTCACAACCGGGTCAAAAGTTTACTAACTTTTGACATCCTCGAAGCCAAGCTTCTCGAGCTAACCAAGCATGTTAACAACTGTAAACTAATAGCTGTCCTTAAGATTCTATCATAAAAACAAATACTTCGAAAGATGCAACAACTACTCCGTTGACTGTGTGCCAGTACCCACATTTTTCATCATACCTTGAAGTAATCCTGGGTCTGTCATTTGGTTTCTTATTTGATTAAATTGACCAATCGTCTCTTCAAATTTACCAACATTAGATGAGATAACTGGAATAAATGGTTTTATAAAATAATACGCACTTCCGATTGAACCAAGTATTACAAGCCAATAAATAACACTAAAAAATGACGACATGTATTGCTGTCTACGAACACTACGCAACACCTCATTATTCTCCAAAGTCATTTGATAAATTGCTTCCAGTTTTTCCTCATTGTTCATGTGTTTGTCTAACATATTTGAAGTATATCCTATTTTCTAATGTCATCAAAAGTACAAATATGGTAGAATCGTTTAAGTGCGTACACGCCCTCGTAGTTAAATGGATATAACTGCTCCGTCCTAAGGAGTTATTGTAGGTTCGATTCCCGCCGAGGGCACAACCATGTGAGACAGACCGTGAGGCCTAAATCTCATAAATCACTTTCTTAATACCAGTTAGTAAGGTATCATTGGAGTATATGAAAAAAATTAAAATAATCTCTTTTGTTTTTATTCTTACCACTGGATTAACAACTCAAGTTTTTGCTTCGTGGTGGAATCCATTAACATGGCACTGGTTTAAAAAAACATCACCCATCGTAACTCAGCAAGCTGTTACTAATAATGTTTCGTTAGTACAAAATTCTCAAGCAACACTGACCACTTCAAAAAATAGCCAAATAAATTCAGTGATAACTGAGAGTACTGAATCACAAGATGTAAAATGGAAAACATATGCAAGTCCTCAATATGGATTTCAGATAGATTATGTTGATGGAACAAAATTACCTGAACATATGTACGGACCAAATGATAATGCGATAAGATTTCAACCCATTAACTCAAAGGAAAACTCTCAGGGTTCATTTGTGATAAATATAATGTCTGGCGAAAATCTGGACTGTTCTCGTGTTAAGGCGGGTGGAAAATCTTTTACCAAAACATCTATTAATGGTATTAATTTTACAGAACAAGATGTAATTCAAGATTTACCAAATTCTAGTATTCGTTTTACGGAATATTGCACAATAAAAAATAATGTTGAGTATCTAATATCATTAGTTCCTCCCAAAGATACTAGTGTAACGAATGACCCTACTCTGAATAGAGTAATTTCTAGTTTTAAGTTTATTAAATAATAATTAATGAGCCGACCGAGAGGGTTAGATCTAACTATCCAATTTCTTTCAAAAAACCATTACAGAGCCTAATTACTAAAATTCCGAGACCATGAGGGTGCACAACAAAAATATGCAAAGCTTTTTTTGTTATACCCAAGAAAAAGCCAACTGCTTGGCTTCTATGTGGGAATCGAATAACGGGGTCGCGAAACTACTTCGAACGAAGTGTAGTAGTTTCGTGGCCAATTCTTACCGACAATGCAAAACAAAAAAACATACAGCTTTCTGTATGTTTTTCAGAATATTTTTATGATTTAATCCGCTATCTCCAATATCTTCGCGAGTTGTTCCTGATTGAATCCAATCATAACTTCATTTCCAACTTTTATAACAGGAACCCCTAGTTGCCCTGTCATCTCCATCATTTCTTTTCTCTTCTCAACATTTTCTCCAACATTATAATCTACATAAGGCACACCCTTTTCTGTGAGCCAATCCTTTGCTAAATGACAAAAGTGACAGGTTACAGTACTATAAATTTCTACTTTTTTTGTTTCCATATTTGATTAGTATAACAGAATAAAAACAGGAGACAAACTTGTATTATTTTTTAACCACGGTATGCCATAAAACCAAAAGTCTCTCCCACACATTCATGTCTTGTCTAACTTGACTCACTGGACTTTTATCACCGTCATAAACTACAATAACCCCCTCACCCTCTTTCACCACTGGATAAGTTGTTCGAACATATGACTCGAATCCTCTAGGTGTTGCTATCTCATCACTCTGTTTTTGAGCCTTTGCAACTTTGTCAGTTAATATCTTTCTTTCAGCTAAAGAATCATTACGTAACTTTGCAACTTCTATACGTTTGTCATTCAGTTCCATAATTGAGCGAAGCAATAATATAATCAACAAAAACAAAATTACAATTGTAACCCTTGAATATATAAGAGTTCTGACCATGTGCTTATGTTGATATTCTTTCATAAAATTGCTATTATTACGTCTATAATACCACACTCACTTAGGAGTATTAAGGTAAAACATATATGATATTCACTTCAAAAAACAGAAAGTTAATAAACAAAATTTGGGCAATTGTTTCTATCGTTGCCATCGTTGGTATGGTTGGATTCTCTCTTGTTGCGCTGATTCAGTAATTATTATTGGTAAATAAAAAAGAGCGGCCCATGGTCGCTCTTTTGTATTTCTACTTCTCCCCTGGTTTCATCATTTGGAGGAACGTATCATGTGATATATGCACCTTCCCTTCTCTTTCCATTCTATCTTTTCCTCTCTTTTGCTTCTCTCTCAGCTTCATCTTTCGTGTAATATCCCCTCCATACATATAACCTGTTACATCCTTTTTCATTGGAGCAATAGAACGAGATGCGATAATTCGTCCTCTTACATATGCTTGTATCTTCACACGGAACATTTCTGTCGGGAGAATTTTTTCCAGCTTCTCAACAACCTCTTCAGATTCTTCACGGTCACGATATTCTGGTATCACACGAGAAAAAGCAGTAACACGCTCCTCAGCAACATATACATCAAGACGCGTTACATCCGCTGGTCGCATTTCTAATGGTTCATAAACAATGGAAGCATATCCACTTGAGGCAGATTTTACTTCATTGAAAAAGTTACGCATGAGCTCACGAAGTGGCATTTGTAACTTAATTCGAACTCTATCATGCCCCCAATCGGCCAAATCTGACACTGTAGCCTCATGTGGAGGGAAAAGTTGCATAAGTGGGCTTACATAATCATGAGGGGTGATAATGGTCAATAAAATCCACGGTTCACGGACAGAGGTATATTGTCCATGATCAGGAAAATGTATCGGTGTATAAACCATTTCTACATCACCGTTCTTGAGTGTCACTTCATAAGTAATAGATGGTGTTGTTACTACCAACTCTTGATCAAACTCACGACGCAATCTTTCTGTGATAATTTCCATGTGAAGCATACCAAGGAAACCACAACGGAATCCTCGACCTAACGCGCCGGATGATTCTTCTTCAAAAGTAAGTGATGAGTCTGAAAGTTTAAGTTTGAAAAGTGAACTTCTTAAGTCATCGAATTCGTCCTGACTCTCAGGATAAACAGAGGCGAATACAATCGGCACAGGTTCTGCATATCCAGGGAAAGCAGTAAGTGGACGTGACGCTGTTGTTACTGTATCTCCAACGCGCGCAATACCTGGCTCTTTGATGCCAGTTACGATATATCCAATCTCACCTGCGCCAATAACTTTGCCTTCTTTTTTTGCTGGAGAAAATGTTCCAACTTCACGAATAATAAATTTATGATTCGATTGAGTGAATAGTAATGTGTCTCCAGCTTTTACATTTCCATCAAGAACACGAACATAAAGAATAACTCCCATGTGATTACTATATTCAAAATCAAAAATAAGAGCGCGTGACTGATTAAATGTCGCATCTCCGAACTCACTTTTTGGAGCTGGGACTTTTTTGATAATTTCACTAATCAATTCTTTTACCCCTTCACCAGTCTTGCCTGACACCGCGAGAATATCTTCAAGTTCACAATTAAGTAACTCCATAATTTCTTCCCTCACATCATCAGCTCTTGCTAGTGGGCTATCTATCTTTGTAATAACAGGAATAATAGTTAAGTGAGAGTTCTTTGCCATCTCAAGTGTTGTAAGTGTCTGAGCTTGTACACCTTGTGTAGAATCAACAAGAAGGAGTGTCCCCTCAACTGCTTGAAGGGCGCGTGATACTTCATATGAAAAATCTATGTGTCCTGGTGTATCTATAAGGTTAAGAATATATTCCTTACCATCTTTTTCCTTCCAGTCCATTCGAACAGGAGTCATTTTGATTGTAATACCACGTTCACGTTCTAGCTCCATACTATCGAGCACTTGTTCTTTCATGTGTCGCTTATCTACAGTTGATGTAACTTCAAGTAATCTATCTGCAAGAGTAGATTTTCCGTGGTCGATATGCGCGATAATTGAAAAGTTACGAATTTCCATATAATTACATTAATTTTTTCTTACTATAAAAAATAAAAATAAAAAAGAAATTAACAATTGCCATTGCAACAACACCGTATACAAGACTTATATAACCTAAATACGAAGTTGAATAACATGTCCCTACTGCAAATAACGTTGAAATAAAATTAGAATAAAAAACACTCTTTGTGTCTTTTGCTGAATAAAGACTAATTGTAAAATATCCTATCATCATTTGAAGTGGAAGAGAAATTAAGAATCCAGTTAAAAAGAAAGAGATAAGTGAGTGAGCGTCAGTGTTTCCATACAAAAGATTAATGATAATATCTTTCAAAAAATAAATTGTCGCTGAGACAAAAAATCCAATTGCTCCAAGAATAAGAACATATCGCTTCACTACTTTTTTATACTCCTTGAATCTATTCTCAACAAATTCTTTTGAAAGAACTGGTAGAGAAGCTGTTGTTACACTTTGTTGAATAATTTGTTGGACGGCATCAGTAATTCTTTGTGCAAACAAAAAACTAGATAGCGCACCTGGGCCGAGTGTGGTCGCGAATGCGGTAAAAAATATATTTCGAGATTGGGTAAGAATATTCACTCCCGTGCGTGGAAAGGATAATTTGAAAATTTCTCTAATATGTTTGAAAGAAAAATATGGGAGCACTTCTAACATTTTTGCCCCTCTTAATGAATAAGACTGAATACCTAGAGATAAAATCGCCCCTATAATCACACCGTAAATTAATCCATGTACACCATATACAGGAAATAGTGCCAGTATTCCAAAAATAATACCAAGAGAATAACCAAGTGGTGCAATACCATATAAAACAAAATGATTTTTTAATTGAGCGAAGCAGGATATTAATGATGTTATACCTATAAGTATCGGCTGAATCATAAGTATTCTTGTAACACTAATAAAAATAGCTAACTGCTCTTCATTAAATCCTGGCACTATCATATGCGCATACATTGGTATTGTTATTACAATTAAAAGTCCTGCGAGTGAAGACATACCTGCGAAGAAAAGTGAGATGGATGACAGCTTGTGACGAGAATCAATTATTACACCATTTTTATTTTCTACTGTTAAAAATGGTACGACTGTCCCTGCCGTAACAAAGGCAAGTGACATCGCATATAGAAAATCAGGTAGACGAAATGCGGCGTTATAAATATCTAGCACCGGACCAACTCCAACATTAGTTGCAAGTAATCTATCTCGAACAATACCCAAAAGTACTGAAAGAATACTGAAAATAGCCAAAAGCAAAGAATTCTTAATAATCATAATATCCCTCCATACTAACAAAAAATGCAGATAAAAGCACGTGGAATTGTATCTATACTTGCTTTTTTGTAAAATATGTTGTATTATTTTTTTGTTCTACTGGGTAATCGCTCTTTGTGGTTGAAATACTACCACCGAGAGAGGAAAGTCCGAACACATTACTTTTAAATTAGTGATCGTAGCGGGTAACACCCGTCGTGAGCAATCATAGAGGTGCGAGCAGTGACGCCAATGTCGAAAGACTAGGGTTCCTTCGGGAATATGTTTATCGAAAGATAAAATTGAAACGGCTAAATCCTTACGTGTGTGCAAGACCGTGCTCATAGCAATATGAGAGTGTCGCTAGAGCGGTATTGTAAAATATCGCCCAGATACATGATTACACAATGTGGGTAACCACATGGACAGAATTCGGCTTATAGATAGAACAAAAGATAAAAGAGCGACACCGAAAGGTGTCGCTCTTTTAATTCAAATATACAAAATAAAAAGCGCTCGCCTTTTGCCTCCGTGGAGACATCTGGGTCATAGCGCTGTTCGCATCTGGTATTCCGATGCGGTTGAGTTCATTACTACATGAAAACCATTTGGTTTGGCCCACGGACCGACACCTCAAGTAAACACTTCGTCTCAACTCTTATAGTATAGCATGTAGATATTTTTTGTCAAGCTTTTTTGAGAGTCTTTATTGAACTAAGATAAAAACTATTGATAATAAAAGGTTTTATGAACTAATATAATTTTTGTATAAAAAAATAAAGATGTGAACAGCACCAAAAGGAATCTATTGCTTTATTATCACCAGACTTTGATATGGTAAGAAAAGTCAGAAATTGATGAAGATACGCGAAGAAAGGCATATTTTTACAGAAGACGTACGTGTAAGTACGGCGACTGTAAAAATATGCCTTTCGACAAAGTAGCTTCGCAATTTATGACTTTTATTCTATAATCTTTACTTTTGAGCCGATAAAAAGTCCCTGCTTTTCTGCAATACCAGCATTCAATTCAAGCACATAACTTGCTTCAGATTTATTAATATATGTTTTTGGATAGTCTTCTGGTTTTGCATTTCTTTCTATTTCAACAATAACGCCATTTTGATTTATCCAAATAATATCAAGTGCGAATAACATATCTTTCATCCAAAATCCATACCGTCCAGGATGATCAAAAATAAAAAGCAAACCATCATTATCGTTCATTTTAGTGCGACCAGAAAGACCAAGCTCTCTAGAGCTTTTTGTGTCAGCAACCTCCACTGTCATTGCTCCATTTGGAGTAGTAATAGTTATATCATGTCGAACAAATCTTTCTAAAACATCTATCTCACAAACCTTTTCAGAAAGACAACGGTAACCATACATACCAACAAAGAAAAACAGTATAATAATTATTGCAGAAAAAAATTTATTATTTTTTGCTTCAAGAACTTTTGCTTTCAGTTTTTGATTGTATTTATTTTTTTTCATAATCGAATTGTATTCGTATGTAACTGTATGTATGAGCCCGAAAGTCAGAAATTGCTCCAGTTAATCGATTCATGTCCTACACTTGGTAGTTTCGGACATCTTCGCAGTCAAACTGCTCGAACAACGTAAATGGATAATTTATGACTTTCTACCTGACCTCGCTCTCTCACTCTCAGTTAACAACTGCTTTCGTAGACGCACTGACTTAGGTGTAACCTCTAGATACTCATCCGCATTCATGATTTCAAGTCCGCGTTCAATACTAATTTCCCATGCAGGAACAAGTACGATTGCTTCATCCGCACCGGATGAACGCATGTTAGAAAGTTGCTTTCCTTTAGTTGGGTTAACCATCATTTCTTCACCTTTTGATGTATTACCAATAACCATACCTTCATAAACTTCTGTTGTAGGAAGAATATAAATAACACCTCTATCTTGAAGATTCCAAAGTGAGAATGCAAGAGACTTTCCTGTTGCCATTGAAGTCATAGAGCCAACTAAACGACGAGTAATTTCACCAGCGTATGGACCGAACTTAAGATAACGAGCAGATAAAATACCAAGACCTTTAGTATCAATCACGAATTCTCCACGATATCCAAGAAGACCACGAGTAGGAATCTCTGCCTTAATACGATTCACTCCATGCTTCTCACTCATATCGGTAATCATCGCTTTACGACGTCCAAGCTTTTCCATCACTACACCGGAAGATTCTACTGGAACATCAATAACAAGTTCTTCGTATGGTTCTTCTTTCACTCCATCTTTTTCATGGAAAATAACTTGTGGTTGTGACACCTGAAGTTCATACCCTTCGCGACGCATTGTTTCTAGAAGTACGCCGATGTGTAATTCTCCACGACCATATACTAAATATTTTTCTGTATCAAAATCAACACGTAGACCTACATTTATTTCAAGTTCCTTTTCTAGACGATCACGAATCTGACGACCAGTTACGAACTTTCCTTCTTTACCAGCAAATGGTGAATCGTTAACAAGGAAATTAAGAGCGATTGTTGGTTCATCGATATGAATAGCAGGCAATGGTTCTTGACTTTCATTTTTCATAAATGTTTCACCAATGAAAATATCTGAGAATCCTGCAATCATAACGATATCTCCCGCTTCGGCAGTTTGAGCATCATTTCTTGCGATGCCGTTAAATGTGAACATCTTAGTGATTCTCCCCTTTCTTGTTTCACCAGTTGCCTTCTTCACAATTATTTCTTCACCAACTTTTGCGACTCCGTCATATACACGAGCAACAGCCATACGTCCAAGGAAATTATCATATGCGAGATTGAATACTTGCGCCTTAAATGGGTTATTTATATCCCCTGTTGCCTTTGGTACCTTTTCCAAAATAACTTCAAGAAGTGGAGTTAAATCTTTTTTCTCGTCTTCCAAGTTTTTCATCGCAACACCCTGTCGTCCAATAGCATAAACTGTAGTGAAGTCGAGTTGTTCATCATTCGCACCAAGTTCCATGAATAATTCGAACACTTCATCGTGAACCTTCTTTGGATCTGCTGCTGGCTTATCAATTTTGTTAATAACGACGATTGGCTTAATGCCAAGTTCAAGGGATTTCTTAAGTACGAAACGTGTTTGAGGCATTGGACCTTCTTGTGCATCAACAACAAGTAACACACAATCAATAGCACGCAAAACGCGTTCTACTTCAGAACCGAAGTCAGCGTGACCTGGAGTATCTAGAATATTTATTTTTACACCTTTATATGGAACGGAAGTATTCTTCGCTGTAATTGTAATTCCACGCTCTTTTTCCATTGGATTTGAGTCCATTGTTTGACCTTCAACACCAACACCACACTGTTGCATGAGTGCGTCTGTGAGGGTTGTCTTACCATGGTCTACGTGAGCGATAATGGCGATGTTACGAATTTCCTGTTGCATAATATGTATATAATAAATCTATAAAAATAAAGGATCCCAATTATAACCTTTGAGGCATTTGATCCTTTTCAACTCCTCGGCTCGGAAATGTAAAAGATTACTTTTCCACTTCTCTCACTCTACGTCGTTAATAAAACGAGCGCCGTTTTTCCCTAAAAATAAGGGGACCAGACGCATGTCTAAAGTTAATAAAGTATATCACAACAGCACAAAAAATGCCAATGAGTCAACTACGTTAATTTTTATAGCTTTACTTTATTGTTGAACTACGGATTAATAAAGATAATCAAATTTAGAAATAAATAGTTATAATTAAAAATTTGGCCAAGGAACAGATGTTGACTCTGGGATTTGATCAAGTGAAGCATTGTCACCCCCGCCACTAGATGTGTATCCTGTACAAGTTGCTCCACTTAATCCAACATTTACATGTCCGTATGTTGCGCTAACTAAATTTGCTTGTACACCCATAGAATTACCAGATTTCCATCCAGAATCATATGGTCTATACGCAATACTAGCCCATACAACTCTCGCTTTAAATACACCTCCCTCAACTTTCCCATATCCCCTTCCAGCTACAGCGCCACCCTGCGTTATGTTACAAGTTATCTCCTTTCCCTCAAGCGGTCTCAGTATTCCAGAAAACCCTGTACCCCCTCCAGCATCAACACCACAAGTTACAGTCCCTGTTGCACTAATTGACTGAACTACTTGCCCAACCGCACAGGCGCCACCCGTAATTGATGTGACGTCACCAACTCCACTAATACCCAGTGAAGAAGTGGACGTCCAAGAAGCATTACCTGCTGCATCGCTTGTTAGAATTTTACCTAGACCTGAACCAGTAGAAATCTTAACACCTCCATCAAAAATAGCACTGCCATATGACCTAAATAATCCATCAATACCAAGAGCCCCTGATTTAAGTTGAGTTACAACACCTACGTTCACTGGTGCATCTACGTTATT
>JACCDT011829292.1_pt1 | contig 25679 bp, 19 predicted proteins | sample 7446291 | NCBI WGS metagenome assembly JACCDT01 (sample SAMN15323446, study PRJNA562643) | freshwater metagenome | isolation source: river surface water | place: USA:Blue River Watershed | collected 2017-08-17 | reverse complement strand
GTAGTACGCATGGAATTCCTGAGCCTCGTCATCGGTCAGGCCGGAAATGCTCTTCCTTTCAGCCATGAGAACGCTCCTTCAAATTGGCCTTGCAGCCAGTGGTGCGCCAAGCCCCGCAACCCCGGGCATCCGCAGCGAACTGCCACGACATTCTTTTCATGCAGCTTCTTCCAATACACCAGCGCGCATCGCATCGTGCGCGCGTGCGACGCGCGCCACCGATACACTGACTTCGCCCGCGCGGCGCGCATCGCGCTCAGCGCGGTCACGCAATTGCTTCGCTGCAGAGATCTGTACCAGCACCGGCTCGGCGGCGATGAATTCATTCAGCAGCGCATGCGCCTCGTCATCCCAGGCGATCTGCGCGCGCGCCGGCGTCGGATCGACACGATCCATCTCGGTACCCAGCGGGAGGATGTTGAACAGCGCATCGAACAGGCAGTTGCAAAATTCCTGAATCAGATAGGTCGCGCCTGCATAGCCCATGAACGGCGTGCCCGTATGGCGTCGGATGATCGCGCCCGGGAACGATGCCGGAATGAACGACGATTTCATCGGCGACGCAGCGCCGCCTTCGGCGAGATACATGCGCTCGTTGTAGCTGCCGTACATGACCAGCGGCGGCTTGTCGCGCACCAGCTGGCGTATCGTTTCACTGTCGGTCTTTTCACCCGGCTTGCGAGCGACTGCAAAATTGCAGGGCAAGCCCATTTCTTCTTCCAGAAATTTGCGCAGGCCACGGGTATACGTTTCATTCGCCACGACGGCAAAGCTCGCGGTCCCAAAGAAATCTTGCGTGACCGAGCGCCACAGATCCCAGACCGGCTTGATCGTGGTGTGTTTCTCGCGCTCGATGAAAGGCTCGGGATCAAGGTGCAGCAATTCGCCCAGTGTGCGGAGGAATTTAGTGGTGCTGTGGAGCCCGATCGGCGCCTGCAGATACGGACGATCCAGCGCCTCGCACAACATGCGGCCAAACTCGCGGTACATGCAGATGTTCACATCGGCTTCGACCAGTCGCGACACATCGGCCAGATGGCTACCGAGCGGGAAAACCATGTTCACTTCCGCACCGATGCCTTCAACCAGACGACGAATCTCGGCCAGATCGCTGGGCATGTTGAAGGTGCCGTAGCTGGGACCAATGATATTGACGCGCGGCTTTTCGCCGGGCGCGCGCTCGGCAAATGGCTTGCGCGCGGGCACGTGACGCATGCCGTATTCATTCCACAGCCACAGCATCGCGCGGTTCGCGCACTGCCACTGATCTTCGTCGATCGTGCGTGGCAAAAAGCGCAGGATGCCGGTGCCTTCAGGTGTCACACCACCGCCGATCATTTCGGCGATAGAACCGGTGACCACGACGGCGGGAAGATCGGGATCGAGCACGCCGTGCGCGCGCTTCATCGCGCCTTCGGTGCCTTCGCGACCGAGCTGTTCTTCTGCGAGCCCGGTAACGACAATAGGTAATTCATGCGGCGGTAGCGCATCGGTGTAATGCAGCACCGAGGTCACGGGCAGGTTCTCGCAACCGACCGGGCCATCGATGATGACTTGCAGCCCCTTGATCGCGGTGAATACATACACCGCACCCCAGTAGCCACCCGCGCGATCGTGGTCGATGATGTTCATATCATCTCCTCCGCTTTACGCTTCTTCGCTGCTTTCTCCAGCTTGCGGCGTACCTCGGCGCGGAATTCAGGATGCGGTACCGGCACACCTTCCCAGACACCTGCGCGATCACCCGCACCGGTGTTGCCGAAGAAATCCTTCATCTGGTCCATGCGCGGCTTGTTGTTGATCGCCGCATTGATCACGGTCGCCAGTGAACCGGCACCTGCCGGGCCCATGAGCGGACGCGCAGAGATCAGGTTGGTGAAATACAGCGACGGTATCGACAGCTCTTTGGCGGCTTGCACGACCGGCGTGGTGCCGATCGCGAGATCAGGCTTGAATTCATTGACCGCCGCAATATCCTGCTCCAGCGACGCGCGATACTGCACCTGGACGCCATGCGCCTGCAGCCATTCGCGGTCGGCTTCGCTCATCGCCGTTTGTGGGCAGGCGCTACCGACATAGCGCAGATCTGCACCGCTCTCGACCAGCAGCCGCGCAACCAGCAGCTCTGAGCCTTCATAGCCCGAGAGTGTGATGCGACCTTTGATTGGCATCGCGGCGAGCGCGCCTTTGATCGCGGGCAGTAGCTTATTCTTGGCGGCGTCGATCTTTGCCTGCTCGACGTTGCACGCGTTGCCGATGGCCTGCAGCCAGGCTTCGGTGCCATCGTGACCCACCGGCGCAGAACCCACAGCGACACGCCCAGCGGCGTCGAATTCGCGCAGGCTCGCGGTGTAAAAAGGATGAATTGCAGCGACTGCTGCGCAGTCGAGCGCGGAATACAGCTCGCGCCATTCGCGCGTGGGCACGACCGGGCCGGCGGCAAGATCGAGCATCTGCAACATGCCACCGATGATCATCGGATCGGCGGGGAACATCTCACCCAGCAAGGTGACGGTCGGTTTGTCGGTGACCCGATTGGCCGGGGCAGCAACCGGCCCGGCCTGCACTTCATTTCGTGCGTAGCGCAGCATGGCCGCCGCCAGCACGTCTTTCGCTTCGGCGTGCGTGGGTACGCCAAAACCCGGCACATCGATGCCGATCACGCGCACACCATTGATCTCTTTCGGCAGGATCTGCAGCGGTACGCCCGACGCAGTCGGCACGCAGAGATTGATGATCACGACGGCGTCATAGCGCTCGGGATCCGCATACGCATGGACGGAATCACGAATATCTTCGAACAGCTTGCCCGTCACCAGCGATTCGGAATTGAACGGTACATAACCGACGCTGCGGCGTGCTCCGTAAAAATGCGAGGTAAAGGTCAGCCCGTACACGCAGCAGGCTGAGCCCGACAAAATAGTCGCGGTGCGCTTCATGCGCAAGCCGACGCGCAACGAACCAAAGGCCGGGCACATGCTCTGAGGCTGATCGTGCGGCCCCTTCGGATAATCCTGTGCGTATTGATCCAGCGTGTCGCTCTTGCCGGCGGCACGCGCAGCGGCTTGCATCTGATCCTTGCCCGAGTGGCAGCCGACACCATCTACCTTCAGGGCATCCGGGTTGGCAACGATCGGGATCACAGGATGGGTCATGGTGTTCAGGCCTCGTCGTAGATCACTTCGAGGGAAGGCTTCACGACTTCGTCGCGGCCCATCATGTCGGCGATAGTGGCTGGCTCCAGCACCACATTTCGGCCCACGGTGTCGGCCGAGAACAGCCCGAGCAACGCTTCCTGTGACATGGGCTTCGGACGCACTGGCGGTGCATCAGCCACGTTCGCCGCGAGCGTTGAGAACAACTCACCCCATTGACTGTCCGGACGACCGATGATTTCGTAGCTGGCGCTCTTGCGGCGGATGTCTTCATTCGCGGGAATGGCCGCGAGCACCGGAATGCCTGCGTTCTGCGCAAAGGCCTGCGCTTCACCGGTTCCATCATCTTTGTTGATCACCATGCCGGCCACGCCGACATTGCCGCCCAGCTTGCGGAAGTACTCCACCGCCGAACAGACATTGTTCGCCACATACAGCGACTGCAAGTCATTACTGCCGACGACGATCACTTTCTGGCACATGTCGCGCGCGATCGGCAGACCAAAACCGCCGCACACTACGTCGCCCAAAAAGTCGAGCAACACATAATCAAAGCCCCAGTCATGGAAGCCGAGTTTTTCCAGCAGCTCGAAGCCGTGAATGATCCCGCGTCCACCGCAGCCGCGACCGACTTCCGGCCCGCCCAGCTCCATCGCATAGACGCCATCACGCTTGAAGCAGACATCGCTGATCGTTACCGGATCACCAGCGAGTTTTTTCTTGGATGAGGTCTCGATGATGGTCGGACAAGCCTTGCCGCCGAACAGCAGCGAGGTGGTGTCACTCTTCGGATCACAGCCAATCAGCAAGACCTTCTTGCCTTGCTGCGCCATCATGTAAGAGAGGTTGGCGAGCGTAAAGCTCTTGCCGATGCCGCCCTTGCCATAGATCGCGATGATCTGCGTCTCTTTCGTGACTGCGCCAGTGGCCGGCGCCTCAGGCTCAATCGCTGCTTCGGCGCGCAAGCGCTCTTTCTGCATGAAATGCACGGGCGCTGCCTGGTGCTCGGTGGGCTTGCTCATTGTGCGTTTCTCCAGTCGAGGATCATCTTCAAACAAGTGGGGTCTTCAAACGCCGTGCGGTACGCTGCCTCGGCGTTTTGCGGATTGCTGCGGTGTGTGATTAGTCCGTCGAGTGACAACTGCCCGTTCTCGGCGAGATCGCGCACAGCGGTCAGTTCAGCAGGCTTCCACTGCGCCGCCACGCGAATGCGTGCCTCACGCAGGAAAGCGGGCGCGAAAGAGAAGCACATCGACTGATCATAAAAACCAGCGAGCACGATGTCGCAGTTGGCTGCGCCACGCGCGATCAGTGAATCGAGAATGGAAGGATCGCCACTGACATCACAGATGCAGCGGTAATTGGCGCGCGAATCATCTTTTGGATCGATGACCTCATAACCCATCGCACCGGCGCGACGCTCGGGGTTGGTCTCCCAGACCACGGGCTTTCCGCCGGCGAGTACCGTCAGACGCGCAATCATGCGACCCAGCACACCGTGGCCAACGATCAGCTCCGGTTTGTTGGCACCGGCGGCAACGTGCGCGTGATACGCGGTGGCTGCCAGTGCGAGCAGCGTGCCTTTCTCGCCCAATTGTTCAGAGACGCGTAGGGCGCGCAGCGCGGGAATCACGACGCGCGACGCCGCGCCGCCGAACAGACCTTTCACCTCGCCGAAGCAGGCCGCGCCCGGTACGAAAACCAGCTCGCCTTTGTCGTAATTCGTGCTCTTACCGGCCTGCGCGACACGCCCGACCGATTCATAACCGGGCACCAGCGGGTAACCCATGCCGGGAAAGGTCGGCATGCGCCCCGACCAGAGCAGTTTTTCTGTGCCGGTTGAGATGCCACTCCAGCAGATATCGACCACCAGATCATTGTCGGTGGGCTCGACCAGCGCGAGCTCGCGTATCTGGAGTTTCAGCGGCTGCTCGACCACGACGGCGTGCGCGTTCATGCCCACCTCCTCTGGCACGGGTACTGCGCGGTTGTCTCGTGGTGCAGGCTGTTCATCGCAAACCTGTCTCGCTGTTATGAGCGGCGTTCGCCGCAGTTTGTTGAGGTGCCTGGTGCGGCGCGCGTAATCCGCGCCTTTACAGGTCGTAGTGTCATTCTATGCTGACGCGGTGTACTGTCAAGTAATATTTACAAACGCGGAGTTCATTTCAGATTGACACTACATTGCCGAGAGTTGCCATTCCGGCAGCGCTGAAATGGCGCGCTGTCTAAAGGACTCAGGCTGGCGAAGCACCATGTCCGGGCGGGTGAAAGCGTCCCCAACCTTGGATTGGAAAACCGGGCAATGTCTGCCTGAGCAGGCAAACGCCCCGCTACAAAGTGAGTGTCCCTTTGTAAAAAGCCCCCTACAAAGGGACACTCACTTTGTAGGGCTACACTGCCTCCGCCACGAGCATTCGCACCTGTAGCGGGATGCGGGTAGGCAGCATCCGAACCTTCCCGAAACCGCAGGCTTGCAGCAGCGCGGTCAGCTGCTCGGCCGTGCGTGCTTGTCCGCGCCCCATCGCGAGCAGATAAAAGCCGAAATAGGCGTCGCCCATCGCTTCCGCGCCAGGTGTGCCGGACATGGGCTCGGCCAATACCAGCGTGCCTCCGGCAGGCAATGCTCGGCGTATTGATGTGAGGATCGTGGTGGCGCGCGCATCATCGTGGTCATGAATCACGCGCACCAGTGAAGCGATATCGGCACCGCGCGGCAGTTCATCGGCAAGGAAGTTGCCGCCCACGGCTTCAGCACGGTCAGCAATGCCGGCGGACTGAAACCGCTGCCGCGCATTCGACGCCACCGGCGGTAAATCGAATAGCGTCATCTTGAGTTGCGGCGCGCGCTCGGACACGCTGACCAGAAAGCGCCCCTCGCCACCGCCGACATCCAGCAAATGGCGGTAGCCATTGAATGAAAACGCATCAAGAATTTCAGCGGCGACCAGCGGTTGCGAGGCCGACATCAGCCGCGAATAGCTGGCGACTTTCTCTGGTGAGATCTCTGCCGCCCGCGTGGATGCCTCGTCTGCGGTGTACGGATAGTAGTCAGACAGCGAAGGTGGCGGCCCGCTGCCTCTGAGCAGCGCGAGCGGGTCGGCGAGATCGGCGTAGAGCACGGCGTGATGCTCGACCATGGCGATCACGGCTTCGTTGCCGACCAGCGGCGCGCCCAGTCGGCCGAGGCCATAGCGTGGCTCGCCCGAGGCATCGACACCTCTTTGCTCGACCAGCTTCAGTGATTGCGCGGCAGCGAGCAATCGTCCTGCCGCCTCATTACTCATCTCGAACCGCTTGGCCAGCGCCGACAGGGACTGCGGGCCGTGGGACAAGGTGCGAAAGAGATCAAGCTTCACACACGCCGCCAATACCTGCGAATACACAAAACCGGCGACGAGATCAAAGACCTCGCGCGCATGACGATGCGCCAAGGGGCGCGTCAGCGGAAATCCAGACGCCGCGCGATGAAAGGCGGGGCTGGACAGCAGCCGGTCGCGCCAGCCGAGCAGCCAGTCAGTCCATGAAAGCGCGGCTGCAGCCATCAGGCATTCACGCGAGTGACGCTAGGCGCGACGCGGCGGGTCAGCTCCACCGGCACCAGACGCTTCGACTCTTGCCGCAGCAGCGTGCGCAACTGCGCCGAACCACGGCAAGCCGGAATCGACGCGCTCGCATAGGAAATCAGCTGGTCGAAATGCTGAATCGCGCCGGAGAGTCCGAGTTCTGCTGCGGAGCTGGGTCGGCCGTGTTTGGCGTCTTGCCCTGCCGGCTTGCCGAGTGATTCAGGATCGACCGCGACATCCCGGATATCGTCCGCGACCTGATACGCCTCGCCCAGCCATTCGCCCAATGCACGCCATGGCTCTGCAGCGGTACCCGCCGCTTGCGCGCCGGAGACCGTGGCCGCAACGAACAAGGCGCCGGTCTTGGCACGCTGGTACTCGGTCAGCGCCACGCGCGGCTCGCACTCCCATGCCTGACCCGCGACGATGCCGGTCGGCGCGGCCACCCCGGCGGCCAGGGTCGACAGCAAGGGCCCGAGCCGTTCCGGGTGGCTGCAGCCAGCCGCACCCAGACTCTGAAAAGCGCTCACGATCAGCGCATCGCCTGCCAGCACCGCCAGTCGCTCGCCATACGCTGCGAACACGGTGGGACGGCCGCGACGCGTCGCTGCATTGTCAAAGCAGGGCAGATCGTCGTGCACCAGCGACGCGCAGTGCATCAGCTCAATCGCCGCGCCAGCAGCAGCGGCCAGCTGAAGATCATCCGCGCCGCAAGCCTGTGCGACCGCCAGCGTCAGGTGGGGCCGGATGCGGGCGCCGCCCGGGAACACGGCATGCCGTATGGCGGCGGCCAGCCGCGGGGGTCCGCCGTCACCCTCCTGAGCGGCGAGCGCCGCATCCAGAGCAGCCTCGATGCGCTGGGTATTGTCCATGTCTGCCTCCTGCCGGCATTGTCATTCTTGTCATTTCCCGCCCTGATGTCAGCTGACATTGACGGATCCTTGTGTAACTTAAGCTTGTCACGAGCAAGTGTCAAGACAAATGGACACAACACCTGATCTCTGACCGGTTTGTCCGTGCGTAAGCCGGGTTGATTGAAGCCCCGTCGGCCGTCCTTGGGCTTGTGGCCCCTCAAGGAGGGGCCAGGTCAGTCGCCTAAGGTCTCGCATGTCTGATGCGCAGCATCAGGCGACCGGGACAACCACAGGGAGAGAACATGGGGGAAGTTTTTTTCGGAGGCCGCTCGCCCTTGGCGCGCGCTCGCATGGCACGGCCTTGGCTGCTGGCCGCAGCAGTGGCGACACTGGCCAGCTGTGGCGGCGGTGGCGGTGGCGATAACCAACTGCTCACGAGCGCGAGCAGCAGCGCCGACACGGACATGAGCTGCCCCGCCGCCGACATGCAGTGCAGCGGTGGCACGATCCTGCGCGTGGAAAATGGCATCGGCCTGACCACCTTCGGCGTGCAAACCTACGCCACCTCGATGAATGATCTCCTGCCCGATAACCCGACTCCCGGCAGTGCGATGGGATTGCTGCCAGCGTCGGGCGGCCTGGCCGATGTGCGTGTGACCCGCACGACCAATGGCGATACGACAGCGGTCGCGCTGCTGCTGTCCAAGCTGGGCATCTCGTGGGACGGCAAAACGGATCGTCCGCTGATCATCGAGACTTTTGAACAGCGTCAGGGACGGGTGCAGCTCGACAGCAAGGGACTGGTCACCTTGGGCACGCTGCCGCCCCCCAGCGATCTGAATTTTTACGACTACGGAAAAAAAGGCGCACTTGGCACACAGGCCAACTACGCCAACAACATCTACTTTCCCCGCACTGACTGCGCCGTGTCGGGCGACTGCGCCACCGTCGAGACGGATGGCCTGCATACGAACGAAGGCGACTGGCGCCGGGGCGGACTGGTCCCCGACAATCTCTGGGTGACGCGGCTGCATGAAGACGGCGCCACACAGGCCGGCCTGGGCCAGGATGCAAATGGCAATCTGATTCTGCTACCCACTGCCGACCGGGTCGGCGTGCCCTACCCTGGCTTCAAAGGCTACCGCGACTATCGGCAGTGGAGCTACGCGCACGTCAATCTGAGCAGCTGGATCACGCAAGACACCGTGATGATCAGCGAATGGTCGAGAGGCGCGGGCTATGAGCACAACAAGATGCGCCGTGGCTTTGTCGCCTTTGGCGCAGTCACCCGCCCCGCATTGATACCAACCACGGGTACGGTGCGCTATGCCGGCACACTGCGCGGCTGGTTCAGCTACAAGAAAAGTGAAGACTCGTATCCGATCACGGGCCAGGCAGAAGCCGTGGTGGACTTCGCCAAACGAACCATCACGCTCAGCTTGAGCGGCACGCGCATCGATGAGGGCACACTGGATGCGATACCGGTGTCGCTGACCAGCACGATTCCGCTCAACAGCAGCAACTACGCGACCAGTGCCGCTGCCAACGATACTCTCGCCGGCGGTATCAGCGCGCGTTTCTTCGGCGGCGTGAAAACGGACAGCAGCGGCAAAGGGCCGGCAGAGCTGGGCGGGGTGTTCCAGCTGCAGGCACAAGGCGACGGACCTTCTTCGATTGGCGGGTTTTTGTTGAAGCGGCTGTGAGCGTGGCCGAGAGCGTTGCAGTGAACATTCGCATCAGATCAAACCACGGGAGTCACATCGTCTAGGCTGCGCTGACCGCGAGCATCACTTCATCCGCCAGCGCAGCGCACTGTGCCGGGCTCTCCTCGTGCGCGAGGTGGCCCAGCATGGGCCACAGCACGATGCGCGGATGTTGCAAACGACGCGCAACCAGCGCCGCCTGTGCAGGTGGTACGGTGAGATCATTTTCTGCAGCGACCAGCCATACCGGCAAGGCGAGCGAAGGCAGTGCATGCTCAAGCGGCACGAGATCCCAGTGCGCCATCATCGCCAATGCGCCGGACACGGGGCCGGCATTCCTCACCAGTTGCGTGTACAGCCGCATGCCGGCGGCGTCGAGCACGAAGCCGGTGCTGCGTACTAATTTATCGACGATCGACGGGTCTTGCGCCTGCCAGGCAAAAAAACGCGATGCGAAAGAGCCGGCGGCGAGCAGGCGCGCAATCGGTGAGAACAATTGACCGGCGAGCCCGCCAAAACCCACGAAGGCGCCATTCAGGCTGATGATCGCGCGAGGCGCGATGGCGTGGTCAAGCGCCATCTGCGCCGCAATGGCGGCGCCCGCCGAATGTCCAATCACCAGCTGCGGCGAGAATGACACGACCTTTAACAAGGCGGCCAGCTTGCGCGACATCGATGTCAGCGACTGCTCCGCCGGCTGCGGCATCGACGTGAAACCATGACCGGGAAGATCAATCGACAAAACACGGTATCGCTTTGCAAGCAAAGGCGCGACATCGCGCCATGAGTGCGAGGAGGAACCGGTACCGTGGATCAGCAGTAGCCGCGGCGCACTCGCCGCCAAGCCCGCATCGTCGAATTGCTGCACATGCCAGTCCAGTCCGGCCGCCGATATGAAATGACTGTGACTACGGTTCGGCCAGTCGCGACCGTCCGTCTCCCAGACCAGCCGGGTGCTCAATTCAGCGCGCTCCGTTGCGAGCCGCGTCGCGCGTCACCTCACGACTCACCTCGCGCACAGCCTGCGACACCATCGCCGCACCCGCATGCGGCAGCGGCAGATAGCGCGCGCGCATCGCCGAGGCCAGCTCGGCGGCTAGCGACTGCGGCTTCGGTGAGGTGTCGATGAACAGCACCGACACACCCATCGCTGCCAGCTGACGCGATGCCTGCAAGGCTTCGGTGTGAGCAAGTTCACGACCGCCACTGCCATTGCGCGCGACATTCGCGCGGCCGTCAGTGAGCATCACGATCAGTGGCGACAGTCCGCGTCGCTGCAATCCTTGCGCCATCACGACGGCCGCATCGATGGCCGTCGCCAGTGGTGTGCCGCCGCCGCCAGGCAAGCCGGCCAGGCTGCGCTTGGCGCGCACGAGGGAACGCGTCGGCGGCAGCAGCAATTCGGCCTGCTGCCCACGAAAAGCCATCAGCGCCACCTGATCGCGCCGCACATAACAATCCGCGAGCAGGAGCTCGACCGCGCCCTTGGCCTCGGCCAGTCGGTGCAACGCTGATGAACCCGATGCATCGACCACAAACAGCGTGGCAGTGGATGTCTTTTGCTTGATACGTGCGACATGAAAATCTTCGGCGCGCACCTGAATACGTGAGCCGCCGCTGATGGTGCTCGATGCATTCGATGACTTGGATGCATTCGATGCCTGCGACCCCTTGGATCCCGTCGATTGCCGCAATCGCTGCCAGGGCGCAGCGGCGCGCAGGGTATCGATCAGATGCAAGCGGCTGCCTTGCACCGGTCGCGCCCGGCGCGATCCGGCGGGCCGACCGCGCAGGCCGGCTTTCACGGCCGCGCCAGACTTGCCTGCATGGCCGCGCTTGAGCGCACCCGTATCCAGCATCTGCATCAGCAGTCCCGCGGGCAGTGCGGCTTTGGCGGCATCGAGCACGCGATCCTCCAGTGGCGCTTGCTCTTGCGCTGACTGCGCCGATGACTGATCGTCCGTCTGCTGATCCGGTGGTTCGGTGTGCGCCTCGGGTTCGGGGGCCTCGGCTTCCTCGGGCACGGGCGGCAAGCGGGTGGCACGCGGCGCCAGCACCAGTGAGGCTGCCACTCGCGCATCATCTTCTGTCACTTGGTCATTGCCATCGAGCGCTGCATTCGCGCGTGCAGCGGCCAGCGCCATCAGCGAGGCACGCGCCGAGCCGATGCCCAGCCCCAGTGACGCGCCACACAGTGCCTTGAGCAAATCATCCGGCATCGTTATCCCGGAAAGACGCTCGCGTGCGGCACGGATGTCTTGTTGCGAAATCATGGGCAAGGAATCGTCCGTGACCAATTGCCACGGTATGGCGCGCAAATCGATATCGAATGCCAGCCTTTCGCGTAACGCGGGCGACAACGCTTCATCATCATGTGCACCCTCATCGAGCGCCACCAGTGCAAAGCGTGTGTCATGTCGCTCATGCAGACCATCACGCGCAATCGTCACGTGATGATGATCGATGACTGCGGCAAGCCGGGCGGCAGTCTGCTGAGAAAGACGTTCAGCCATGGTGAGTATGAGCGCGCCGCCATCCACGTCGGACAGCAGTCCGCGCTGCAAGACCGGACGTCCTGCTGACAAGGTCGCGGAAAGATCCAGCCCGCCCAGCAGGCGCTCGTCACTGATGTTGACTGGCATGCGCTTCCATGCACAGTCACCCATCCATTCCTTCAGCAAGGCCAGCCATGCGTCCCGCACCGGTCCCGGCGCCGCGCGCACGCGCACCCCCGAAAGACCCGAAGGATCAATGGCCAGCAGCACGGCTACCTGCACCGCGCATTGCCACAGGCTGGCGGCACTCATGGCCTGCGCTTCGGGATCTTGTCGGGCGTTCATGCGGGTCTGTGCTGATGCGTGGGAGATCGATGCGAACGTCGATCAGTGATCAGCGCTCAGGCGAGCACTTCGTCGACCGCGCGCGCAACCCGTGTGCCGGAGCCGGCATCATCGAGCGGATTGCGACGCAAGCGGTGGCGCAATGCCGGCGCGGCCATGCGCCGCAAATGGCCCGCGTTGACAATCTTGTCGCCGTCATAGGCGGCCAACGCGCGCGCGGCACGCATCAGCGCCAGCTCGCCGCGCAGGCCGTCCGTGCCGAGCGCCATGCACAGCTCCGCGGCGCGACCAAGCACCGCATCCGGCACGGAGACTTCATTCAGACGCTTGCGCGCGGCGACGATGCGCTTGCGTATTTTTTCATCCTCCTTGCGCCACTGCTCGGTGAATCCTGCCGGATCGCGCTCGAAAGCATCGCGCCGCTTCACGACCTCAATGCGCAGCGCAAGGTCGGTCGGGGTGCTCACATCAACCGCCAGACCGAAGCGATCAAGCAGTTGGGGACGCAGCTCACCTTCTTCCGGATTACCGCTACCGACCAGCACGAACCGCGCAGGATGACGTATCGACAGGCCTTCGCGTTCGACCATGTTCTCGCCGGAAGCGGCCACATCGATCAGCAGATCGACCAGATGATCTTCCAGCAGGTTGACCTCATCGATATACAAAAATCCCCGGTTGGCACGCGCGAGCAGCCCCGGCTCAAAGGCCTTGACGCCCTCGGACAAGGCGCGCTCGAGATCCAGTGCGCCAACGACACGGTCTTCCGTCGCGCCCAAGGGCAGATCGACCACGGGCACATCGCGCTGCACGGTCTTGGGATTGCCAGCGGCCTTCAGCGGCGCGCAGTGCTCGCACGATGGCGTACCCGGTTCGGGATCGCAACCGTACACGCAACCGGCCATCGCCTTCATCTTGGGCAGCAGTGCCGCCAGTGCGCGCACCGCCGTGGATTTGCCCGTGCCGCGATCGCCAAACACCAGCACCCCGCCGACACCGGGATCAACAGCCGCGACCAGAATCGCGTGCTTCATTTCTTCTTGTCCGACAATTGCTGAAAAAGGAAAGCTGTGGCGCATGATGTCTTCTCCGCAGTACGCCGACATCGTTGCAGCCGGCTCTGCTGTCTCTATTCAAACCTGCTTTTATCGGCATGGTGGTAGCGATGGCGTCGCAACAGATCGCCACCATGGCTGACACCTGCTGCCAGTAAATACGATGCCGTGATCAGCCCGTCATCGCCACTGATCACGCTGCGCAGTGCCAGCATCAGCCACATTCCCGGCAACAGCATGGCCAGCACATCCCCTACGGGCATGCCGCGTCCGGTGCGAACCTTCCAGAGCACCAGCAGCGCGGCCTCCACCAGGGTGACCGCAAGGACAAAATCCACCAATCCGGTGCCCGCAAAAAATCCGCTCGCTATATCGCCCATGACTACCCCCCGTCTTCTGCTACCCGTCGTTGAATTGCCATTATTGTAATTTTAAGCGTGCCGGGAGAGTAAACACCTGATTACTTTACACCCCCTATTGTCAGTACGCATAGACATTTGTACAGCGATGGTGCAAAGGCGGCAGCTGCGGGCGGACATCAGCCCACGATGAGGACGCCACGGGGTGTTGGCGCCGGATGAATTCAACCGCATCAAGGCGCCGCGCAAAGTCTCGCTTGAATCTGCGCAGAACACCGAGCATCACGCTCCAGCATGATGTGCGCATGCCTGACTACAAAACCAAGGACCCCATGATGACTGGAACGCTGAACAAAGCCCTGCTGATCGGCCACCTCGGCCATGATCCGGATGTACGTACGATGAACAGTGGCGAACCCGTCGCCCATCTGTCGATTGCGACCAGTGAAGCCTGGAAAAACAAATCCACCGGCGCCCGGCGCGAAGCGACCGAATGGCACCGGGTCGTGCTGTACAAACGACTCGCCGAGCTCGCCGGGCAGCATCTGAGAAAAGGTGCGCTGGTGTACATCGAGGGCCATCTGCAAACCCGCAAGTGGACCGGCAAAGATGGCGTCGACAGGCACACCACTGAAATTGTCGGCGATGAGCTGCGCATACTGCACCGACCGAGTGAGCAAAAGCTGCAGCTCGCGGTACATGAAGATCCACCCGTGGAGCGTGTGTTCCGGCAGGAGCAGGGAGCCGGCAGGGGGACGTCGGTGCCGTTTTGAGTACCCGTTCGCGCATTGCAGAGCAACGATGAAGACGCTCTGCCAGGTCAGACATGGATTCCGGCCTGCGCCGGAATGACGGTATTTAGCGCTGCTCCTCTTTAAATCGCGCATTGCAGAGCAACGATGAAGACGCTCTGCCAGGACAGACATGGATTCCGGCCTGCGCCGGAATGACGGTATTTAGCGCTGCTCCTCTTTAAATCGTCATTCCGGCGCAGGCCGGAATCCATCTTTACTCTGGCAGTGATTCCCCATCCATTTGCCACAACCAAGCCCCGCAGAGTATCCTGTGCACCGACCAAAGCAACACCACTAAAACAACAACAAACAGGAGACGCCGATGGAAGTCCTGATCACCGGGGGCGCTGGATTTCTCGGATCAAAACTCGCGCACAAACTGCTGGAGCGCGGCACCCTTGTCGGCAAGGATGGCCAGCCGCACACCATTACTCGCATCGTGCTGTTCGACCAAGTCGCCGCGCAGGGATTCTCCGATCCTCGCATCACCTCGGTCACGGGTGACGTCTCCGATCCGGCCTCCATCGCCGCCGTACTGACGCCCGCGATTCAATCCGTGTTCCATCTGGCCGCCGTGGTCAGCGGCGAAGCGGAGAGCGATTTCGATCTTGGCATGCGCATTAATCTGGATGCGACACGCTTTCTGCTCGAGCAGGCCCGCAAGAACGGCAACCGCCCGCGCTTTGTCTTCACCAGCTCGGTCGCTGTATTTGGCGGCGATCTGCCCGCCAAAGTACTCGACAGCACACCCGCAACACCACAAGGCTCCTATGGCGCGCAAAAAGCGATGTGCGAGCTGATGGTCACTGACTATGCGCGCAAGGGCTTTGTTGATGGACGCTCGCTGCGCCTGCCCACAGTGTCGGTGCGACCCGGCAAAGCCAACAAGGCGGCATCGAGTTTTGCCAGTGGTGTGATTCGCGAGCCGCTGAATGGCGTGGCGTCCGTTTGTCCGGTGCCGCCGCACACCCGGATGTGGGTGCTGTCACCGCGCAGCACCGTGCACAATCTGATCCACGCCCACGACATCGACGCGGCCGCTTTTGGCAGCGCCGGCGCAGTGAATCTGTGCGGCCTCAGCATCACCGTGCAAGAGATGGTCGATGCGATGGCGCGGGTGGCGGGGCCTGAACCGTTGACACTGATCGAGTGGAAAGAGGATCCCGCAGTGATGAAACTGGTTCGCACCTGGCCGGGAGATTTCAACACCGGGCGCGCAGAAAACATGGGCTTTGTTCGCGACCAGAGCTATGACGATGTGGTGCGTGCTTATATCGACGATGATCTGATCAAGCACTGAATTTGCGTCAAATCCTCGGGAATCGTTGAGATTTGCGCATGGGGTGATGGGCATCAGAGGACGAGTCACTGAGCGCCCATGCATCCGCCAAATTCCCTGAATCGCCCGAATTGTTCGATGCTCCATGGCAACTGCTATGGCGTTTTAGTAACAACCCGACCCATCATCTTTCTTTTCGGGTAAATGCACGCGTCTACTCGACCAAATTAAGACCCTTCACGAATCTTCCTGACAGAGTGGGTAGTTCTCATTCTCGCCACCACCCTGATCAGGAGGACCCATGACCACTACTGCCCCCGCCACTCCCGGCGCTGTCATTGACATCAAACTCAGCGAGCAGGCAATGCCCCATGCCGAGTCGCTCGTCACGCAAATGCTGGGCGCCAGCCTGGATAAACTCCTCGCCCAACCCATCCAGACCGTGGAGGCTGCAAGTAACTACGGCACACTGACCGCGGGCAGCGGATTCAACGTCAACATCGGACAGGGTGTGTCGATTCGGGTGAGCGGCGCACGAGACGAATCGCCTGACATCGACGATTTTGGTCAAAAGATTGGGTTCATCGATGCCAGCTCAGTCACCCTGACGAGCGCAAATGGCAGCACATCGATCATTACGGGGGATATTACCTACAATTACATGCGCAGCGGGAATGAGGTCATGCCGGCCCATTTGCTCGGCAGCCTGGCCAGCTATCAATACAACGTCTCGGGTGCAGCGCCTGACTCGGTCTACGGCAACACACGGTCCCGCCTGGACGGCAAGCTGGAGTTGTTCCCCAGCTTTACGCAAGATAGTGATGGCCTGCACGAGAGCTACCTGACGGGCAGCTTGTCCCAGCTGACGTTCAACGCATCAAAATTTCTGAAATCGGCCGTCGTTAAAGGCGACCTCGATATCACGCCATCGAAAGTAGCGACGGACCCCATCAGCACGAGTATCAATCCCCTCGACACCCAAGCCGAAGCAATCCGTGTCGCCGTATCAGGCACCGTCTCCAGTTATGACGTGAATTATTACGATGGCAGCTACATCCGACTGAGTGGCGGTAGCTCCGTCCCAGCCTCCAGAGAGACCTCACTGATCAAAGCATTGAGCCAAGCCGAGCTGTGGGCTGGCGATGACAAAGTCAGCCTCATCCTGCCAGATAACATGCAGCAATCGATCAATGTGAACACCGGTGCCGGCAACGACATCGTGACCGCCAAAGGAGGACATGGCGAACTGTCGATTCATACCGGCGCTGGCGATGACCAGATTACTCTGCTGGATGATCAAGTCCATCTGATCGCAGGCGAAGGTATCGATACGTTGCGAGCCGCCTTCTACACCGTCAACCTGGTTGACTACGATGGGCTGGAAAATTTTGTCTTCACCGGTAAAGACGTGGCGGATATCACCGGCAATCAACTGAATAACCAGATCACTGGCGGCAATTTTGATGAACAAATCCGCGGCGAACAAGGTAACGACATTCTGCAAGGTATGGGCGGCGCCGACAGTCTCTCTGGAGGAGACGGCGATGACCAGCTATTCGGCGGCGCAGGTAATGACACGTTGGCAGGTAACCTGGGCGCTGATACCTTGTGGGGCGGCGCCGGCAATGATCTGTATGTCATCGAAGATGACAGCGATATCGTGAATGAGTCGCGCAGTCCGACCAATACGGGTGATGCCGGTGGCATCGATACCGTGCACTCTTTCATCAACCAGTACACGCTGGGCGCCCGCATCGAAAATCTCTTCCTGAGGGGGGAAGCCATCAGCGGCCAAGGCAATGCGCTCGCGAATATCATCACGGGCAATGGTGGCGACAATACGCTCAGCGGCGAAGGCGGCAACGACACGCTTTACGGACAGGCAGGCAATGATCGCCTCGACGGCGGCGCCGGGATCGACACCCTGTGGGGGGGTTCAGGCGACGACACCTATGTGATCGACAATACCCGGGATCGTATCTCCGAAGCTCTGCAGGCACGCGATGACCGAGATGCCGGTGGTAACGACACAGTGGAATCCAGTATCAGCTTCACCTTGGCACAGGGCTTGGAAAATCTGGTGTTAACCGGCAAAAGCAATCTGAATGGCACTGGCAATGACGCCGACAATCACCTCACTGGCAATGACGGCAACAATATTATCGACGGCAAAGCTGGCATAGATGTATTGAATGGTGGCGAGGGCTCAGATATCTACCTGATCGGCAATTCAGATGAGCACCGAGCGGCAGAATTTGCGGACAGCGGCGTCGGCAGCAATGACGTAGACGAAGTGCGCTTCGCCCCCAAACCCGCCACTGTGACGGCGGGCGAGCCCATCGCTTCTCCCAAGCTGACACTATTCGCTGGCGACACCGGTATCGAGCGCGTGGTCATAGGTACCGGCACCGGCAAGCTCGCGGTGAGCACCGGCAAGATGGCCGCCGACATTGATGCCGCCGAGGTCACCCATGGTCTGACCATCGCCGGCAATGCCGGAGTGAATAAACTCACCGGTACCAGCTTTAACGACACCCTGATCGGCAATGGCGGTAACGATACGCTGATGGGCGGCGCGGGCAGCGACAAGTTTGTGTTCAACATGACGCCCAATGCCAAGACCGATGTCGATACCATCATGGATTTCAGTCATGGCGAAGACCAGCTCGTGTTCGTGCGATCGAAATTCGCGAACATCGGTGCAGTAGGTGATCTTGCCGAAGGTGCGTTCTACTCCGGTGAGGGGATCACGAAGGCACATGATGCAGATGATCGCGTCCTCTTTGATACCCAGAGCGGTAATCTGTATTTTGATCGTGACGGCAGTGGCAGCAGCGCCGCCGTGCTGATTGGGGTCCTGACGCCGGGCAGCTCACTGTCGGCGACGGACTTCAAGATCGTTGATGTGATGTGATCTGATGGAGTTTTCGGTAGCTCGATCTGCTCTGCACCCGAGTGTGATGCTCAGGGCTCGGGCTTCAGCCTGAGCCCCCATTTCCACAACCAGATCGTTGGCAGCGGGACAATCATCAGCACATGTTCCAGCACTGCCAGCGTCAGCAAACCGGCGACCAGACACAAACTGGTCGCCGCGAATCCTTCGGCTGGCTGCATGGACACAGCCATCCACAGCGGCACCAGCACCCCGATCGATGCGGTGACTGAAAACGGCATCAGCCAGTTCCAAGCGCGTCGAGTGAAATAACTTTCCAGATACGACAAATGCGCGGGCAGGAAATTCTCTGACAAATTGCGCACTCCCAAGAAGAGATTCAGCTTCGCCGACAAGCGCATCGTCCACAGGACCAGATAGGTCCACCAGCCGGTCTGATTCGGTTTGTCCCAGCTCGCGAGGAAGACCAGTATCGCCAACACCACCAGTGCCAATTCATGATGCAGTATTGCCTGGATCGCGTGCCAGGCGCGACGCCAGCCGCGACTGTCCGGCGGACATTCGCTGCGCCTCGCGCCTGTCACATAACCCAATAGGAAAGCAATCTCTTGCCAGCCCCAGATCAGTACCGCGCAGGTGAATGCGCAATACGCGGAGGCGACGGTTGCATGAGATGCCGAGATCGACAAGCCAACGATCGCAAAGCCGAGCAGCAAGGTGGACTTCAGCATCGTCCACTTGAACGTCCAGCGCGGCAATCTGCCGAGATACAGGATCACGCTGGTGGAAAACCACCAGATGAACACGGTGAAGGCTGCGGGCAGCAGATACTGGCTGATCACGACATCACTCCGATTCCATGGCGATTGACTCTCACTTACCAGGCCGGTTGCAGACGTGTCGTCGCAGGCAAGGTATTCGATTTCACCGGAATAAAGAACATGCGCGCAAACACCGCCGCACCTGCGACGCTCCACGCGGCCTTGCGCAGCGTACCCAACAGTCCGCCAGCACGCTTGCCCTCGTCCGCGCGCTGCGCGCAATACGACAAGCGCTCCAGATTACGATGGAAGGACGGATGATCAATATCCAGCAGGATCGGGAAGCACTGCTTGGTGATCTCATTGGTGATGCGGAAGACATCAAAGTCATATGCAGTAGGATCTAGCCCCATGGCCTGCTTCAGTTCCGGGCGTGTATGGTCGCGTACATACATGGTCGCGTAGACCGCCAGCAGGAAGAAGCGTATCCACAGCACGTTATGCCCGCGCAGCAGCTCAGGATTGGCACGCATGATCAGCGCAAAGGATTCGCCGTGACGGAACTCGTCATTGCACCAGCGCTGAAACCAGCGGAAGATGGGATGAAAGCGCTTGTCCGGATGCGCTTCCAGCTGGCGGAAAATCTTGATGTAGCGCGCATAGCCGATCTTCTCGGACAGATAGGTCGCATAAAAAATGTATTTTGGCTTGAAGTAGGTGTACTGCTTGTTGCGCTTCAGATCACCGAGATTAATGCCGAGCCCATAGTCCTTCAGCGAAGAATTAAGGAAACCTGCATGACGCGACTCGTCACGCGCCATGTACTCCATCAGCTGCCGGATATCCGGGTTGCTGACATTGCGCTTGATCTCGTTGTACAGCACGCAACCTGAGAATTCCGAGGTCAGCGAGCTGACCAGAAAATCCAGGAACTCTTGTTTCAGCTCTGGCGACAACTTCGTATCCAGCTCACGCACCTCATCAGCAAACGTCGCATCGCGCTGAAAATGATCGTGATTGTTGTCGCCTTCGTACTCGGCCATCATCGCATCCCATTCCGCGCGCACCGGTTCGATATTGATCTTGTCCATCGCGTCATAATCAGTCGTATAGAAGCGTGGCGAAAAGATCGTATTCGTTACGGCCTTTTCAGCGGCATCTTCAACGGATTTGATTTCAGTGATGGTATGTTGCATGTTGCTCTCCTTGCTTCACATCGGCTTTATCATGGCCATACGGGTCCAACGCGGTGTGCTCCAGCACATCAGTTTTCCAGAGCCACAGGTTCAGACCAATGAACCCGCCCCAGAACAACACCAGCACAATCTCGATCAGTTCTTTCATGAACGGCACAGCTCCATCGCTTGCGAGGTATAAAACCCGCTGGAGATCTTTTCAGTGCGACTAACCGCCCAGCCTTGCAGATCAGCAGAGCGCGCCAGCTCCCCGCGCAGCGCGGACTCGGCCACAGGCTCGATAAACGGCGCTCGGTCGGCGCGCGGAAAAATGCGTCCCACGCGTATCATCGTTGCCAGAATCGGATTGCTGGGCGCAAAAGTGAACAGCACGGAATGCGTGGTGCGCTGACAGAGTCCCGCCAGGCCGTACACCATGTCGTGCTTCTCGTAGTGGATCATGGAGTCCATTGCGATCACGTGGTCGAACTGGCCATACGTGGTCGAGAGCATGTCGCCCGAGACAAATTCCAGTTTGCCCCCCAGAAGATCGACCGGCAGTTGTCCGCGCAAACGTTCGCGCGCCAGTTCCACGAGCGTCGGTGAGAGATCAATCGCCACCACATGCGCACCACGGCGCGCCAGCTCCACCGCCAGCGTCCCGGTGCCACAACCGGCATCCAGTATCCGACGGCCCCGCAAGTCCTCAGGTAACCATGACAGCAATGTCTCGCGCATACGGTCGCGTCCGGCGCGCACTGTCTTGCGTATACCGGATACCGGTGCATCGGATGTCAATTTTGCCCACTGATCGGCAGCAGTACGGTCGAAATATTCTTCTATTTTTTCGCGCTTTTCCTCGTAAGTTGTATTTCCCATAGCTCCCCCTTTCTGGGGTGATTGACGGATGGCGCCCCGTCCTGCGTACTACCAAGTATTCACTCAGTCAAAACCAAGCAAATCGAAAATATCTCTGTCCTTCATCGGCTCACAAATCAGCGGATCGGTGCCCGCCCACAGGCTTGCCGCCAGTCGCAGATACTCCTGCTGCACACCCAGCACCTCGGGCGATTCATCCATTTCAAACAGCGTCGCTTTTTTCAGCCGGCTCTGACGAATGATGTCCAGCGCCGGAATGCGCGCCATGGTCTTCAGGCCAATGCGCTCATTGAATTTATCGATCTGGTCGGTTGCATCGGAACGGTTAGCGATCACGCCACCGAGTCGCACGTTGTAGTTTTTAGCTTTTGCACCGATGGCCTGCACGATGCGGTTCATCGCGAAGATAGAATCGAAATCATTGGCGGTGACGATGAGTGCCCGATCCGCATGCTGCAATGGCGCGGCAAAACCACCGCAGACCACGTCGCCCAGCACATCGAAGATCACCACATCGGTGTCATCCAGCAGGTGATGCTCTTTCAGCAGCTTCACCGTTTGTCCGACCACATAACCGCCGCAGCCTGTGCCTGCGGGTGGGCCGCCGGCCTCCACGCACATCACGCCGCTGTAGCCCTCGAACACAAAATCTTCAACGCGCAATTCCTCGCTATGAAAATCCACCGACTCCAGTACATCAATCACTGTCGGCATCAGTTTTTTGGTCAGTGTGAAGGTCGAGTCATGCTTGGGATCGCAACCGATCTGCAAGACCCGCTTACCCAACTTGGAAAACGCCACCGACAAGTTCGATGAGGTGGTGCTCTTGCCGATGCCGCCCTTGCCATAGATGGCAAAGACTTTGGCATTGCCAATCTTCATGCTCGGGTCGAGCTGCACCTGCACGCTGCCCTCGCCATCGGCGCGGCGTTCGCGCTTGATTTCCGACACGGGTACGGTCGCTACATTCATTGGTTCACTCCTTCATTAATGCCTTCAAGCCGGTCTTCCAGCTCTTCACCAGCGCGCCGCATCGCATCGAGCGTGTCGGCATCCGGCGTCCAGTAATTTCTTTCGGTAGCTTCCATCAACCGGCTCGCCACACGCGCAGATGCCGTGGGGTTCAGCCTGGCGAGACGCTCGCGCATCTCCGGGTCGAGTAAAAAGGTTTGCGTCAGTTGCTGATACACCCAGGGCTGCACTTGTCCGGTGGTCGCTGACCAGCCCATCGTGTTTGTCAGATGCAGCTCGATCTGATGCACGCCCTCATAGCCATGCGCGAGCATGCCTTCGTACCATTTGGGGTTGAGCATGCGCGTGCGCGTCTCGAGTGCCACTTGCTCGGTCAGTGTGCGCACCGTGCCACCGCCGCGTGTCTGGTCGCCGATGTAAACCGGCGCCACTTGGGCATCCGCTCCCTTAGCGCGCTTCACCGCGCGGCTGATACCGCCGAGCGTGTCGAAGTACGTGTCGATGGTCGTCACACCGACTTCCACCGAATCCAGGTTCTGGTAGGCCAGTTCCACGCGCGAGAGCACGCTCTTTAATAAATCAGGCTGGGCGACCGGACGGCCGCTCGTGCCATACGCAAAGCCCTTGCGGCAGGTATAAGTCTCGGCCAGCTCGTCTTCATCATCCCAGCGGCTGCAGTCGATCAGATGATTCACGTTCGCGCCATACGCACCCTCGGCATTGCCGAACACGCGCAGCGCGGCCGTCTCCATGTCGCAGCCCTGCTCCTGCTGATAGGCCAGCGCATGCTTGCGAATGAAGTTGTGTTCCTCAGGTTCATCGGCGCTCGCGGCCATCAGCGCGGCTTCGGCCAGCATGCGGATTTGCAGTGGCAGCAGATCGCGGAAGATGCCCGAGAGCGTAATGAGTACATCCACACGCGGGCGGCCAAGTTCTTCCAGCGATACCAATGAAGCACCCGCGAGTCGACCATAGTTATCGAAGCGGGGACGTGCACCCATCAACGCCAGTGCCTGCGCAATCGGTCCGCCCTCGCTCTTGAGGTTATCGGTACCCCACAGCACCATCGCTATCGATTCCGGGAAACTGCCGGTGTCTTGCTGATGACGTTCCAGCAGGCGCTCAGCCTGTCGTGCGCCATCTTTGACGGCATAGGCGCTCGGCAAGCGGAAGGGATCAAAGCCGTGCAGGTTACGACCTGCGGGCAGGATCTCGGGCGTGCGCAGCAAATCACCACCCGGTGCGGGACGTACATAGCGACCATCGAGCGCGGCCAGTAGGCCATCCAGTTCATGCGACTCATGCATGAGCTCACTCGCTGCCGCCAGCTTGGCCAGCAAGCTGAAGTGTTCTTCTGACAGGCCAGCCGGCTGCGCATCGCCGGACAGCATGGCCTCGATAGCTGTTCGCAACTCGGGGGTGACTGTCGCCTGATGCGCGGACTCGGCAATCGCCACCAACATGTCGGTGCGCTCTTCTCGTGTCGGTGCTTTACCGACGATATGCAGACCGTGAGGGATCAGCGTGTATTCGAGTTCCAATACGGCGTCATTCAGCGCAGCAATCGCGGTGTCACGGTGCTCATCCCAGGCCGGCTCGCTCTTGGCCAGTTCCAGCTCGCTCGCCTGCGCTTGTATCAGCGCGGCGAGTTCGGGTTTTTCATGATCATCATCAGGGCCGAGCGCGCGCCAGCGCGTCAGCGAGGCTTTCAAGTCCGCCAGTCCCCGGTACACACCGGCCTCTGCGACCGGCGGTGTCAGATAGGACACCAAGGTCGCCTGCGCGCGGCGCTTGGCGATCGTGCCCTCCGAGGGATTGTTCGCCGCGTACAGATACACGTTCGGCAGATCAGCGATCAACCGATCTGGCCAGCATGAACCAGACATGCCCGCCTGCTTGCCCGGCATGAATTCCAGTGCGCCATGCGTGCCGAAGTGCAGCACCGCATGCGCGGCGAAGTCCTCGCGCAGATAGCGATAGAACGCGCTGAAGGCATGGGTGGGCGCGAAGCCTTTGTCAAACAGCAGGCGCATCGGGTCGCCCTCGATGCCCATCGCCGGCTGTATACCGACCAGCACATGGCCAAACTGCGCACCCAGCACATAGATATGCCCGCCATCGCTCTGATGCTTGCCCGGCGCCGGACCCCACTGCGCTTCAATGACTGTCAAGTACTTCTCTTTGCGCACATGCTCATCGGCGCTGATACGCGCATGCACATTGGCAGGCGTGCCGTGACGCTCGGCGTTGCCCTTCAAGATCGCATCGCGCAGTGCATTTACATCGGCGGGCAACTCCACCGTATAGCCCTGACGCTGCATCGCAGCCAGCGTGTTGTAAAGGCTCTCGAACACCGACAAGAACGCCGCCGTGCCGGTGCTGCCGGCATTGGGCGGGAAGTTGAACAAGACCACCGCGACCTTGCGCTCACGACGCTCGCTCTTCTTCAGCGCGATCAGCTTGGCCACGCGGGCTGCGAGCATGTCTGCGCGCTCGCTGCACACTTGCATGTCCTGAGCATTGTCAGCCTGCTCGAAGGTGCACTGCCGCTCGCAACCCGTGCAAGACTTGCCCGCCGCATCGCTGCGACCGCCATAGACCATGGAACCACTGGAACCATCGAGCTCAGGCAGCGCGACCATCATCGTCGCCTCGACGGGCAACAGGCCGCGCTCGGAGGCACCCCAATGCTCCAGCGTCTGGAATTCAACGGGTGAGACCGCGACATACGGCACATCGAGCGAGGCCAGCAGATCTTCGGCCGCCTTCGAATCGTTATAGGCCGGGCCACCAATCAGTGAGAAGCCGGTGAGTGACACCACCGCATCCACCACTGGCTGGCCATGGGCCATGAAGAATTCTTCGACGGCAGGTCGCGCATCAAGTCCGCTGGAGTACGCCGCGCGCACGTTCAAGCCACGCGCCTCTAATGCGGCGATCACGCCATCGTAATGCTGCGCATTGCCCGCCAACAGGTAAGACCGCATCACCAGCACACCGACGGTGCCTTGTGCGTTGGCGATGGTAGGTAATTTGTCTGCGCGATCGCTCATGCCTTTGTGAGCGCCCGCGCTCTTGAGCTTCGGGTGATAGACACCGACTTCCGGGTACTCGATCGGCAGCAGGGGCGGCGCCTTGCCGCGCAAGCTCTTGCGCGGACCATCCGCATAGGCATTCACCAAGAGCTGCACCATGCCGGCGATATTCTCTTCCGAGCCCGCCAGCCAGTACTGCAGCGTGAGGAAGTAATTACGTACGTCTTGGGCAGTGCCCGGAATGAAGCGCAGCAGCTTGGGCAGGCGGCGCAGCATTTTCATTTGCTGAGCGCCGGCGGTCTTCATCGCCCCTTTTGATGATTCTTTATCTTCGCTCTTGCCGCGCAGTTTCTTCAAAAATG